>SKEC01000009.1_pt1 | contig 238088 bp, 185 predicted proteins | sample 4826641 | NCBI WGS metagenome assembly SKEC01 (sample SAMN11008819, study PRJNA524170) | human gut metagenome | biome: Human fecal sample; material: Feces; isolation source: fecal sample from pouch patient p18, p21 | host: Homo sapiens | place: Israel: Tel-Aviv | collected 2015-12-22
CCTCGGGTTCATGAAACCAAGCGAGAAGATCATCGAACTGCTCGACGCCGCGTGATAACCTCAACAACCGACAACGTGACCATGGAAGGCCGCTCAAACCTCAGGTGTTGCAACCACCACTAGAATCTGCCTGAGCTCCCCTCTTTGAGGGGGGGGGGAGCTGTCTGCCGACGGCAGACTGAGGGGAGCCCAACTCGTATGACTCCCCTCAGTCGGCTTCGCCGCCAGCTCCCCTCGGAGAGGGGAGCCTTTATTGCTTTATATACCGATTACCAACACCAAGGAGCATCGCGTGTCAGACAGCGCCATAGCGACCTCCAGCACCACTCCGGCGAAAGCCAAGACGAAGAAGAACCGACTGTCAGGTAGTTTCTTCCGCTTCGTGCTGACGAGGTTCCTTCTCATTATTCCCACCGTTTTCATTCTGGTCACCATCGTGTTCTTCGTGATGCGCGCCACCGGCGACCCGATTTCCGCCGCCCTGGGCGGCCGCCTGACACCCGCCGAACTCCAGCAGCGCATCCACGCGGCCGGCTATGACCGCCCGCTGATCGTGCAATACGTCGACTATCTTGGCGGCCTGCTGCACGGCGACCTCGGCACGACGCTGACCGATAACCAGCCGGTGATCAGCATCCTTACGCACTACGGCGCCGCCACATTCGAACTGGCCTTCCTCGCCCTGATCGTGGCGCTGATCGTCGGCATCGGCCTGGGCCGACTCGCCGCCCGCAAGCGCGACCGTGCCGCCGATGCCGGCATCCGCACCTTCGCCATCCTGTGCTACGCCACCCCGGTGTTCTTCCTCGGCCTGGTCCTGAAGCTCATCTTCGCCGTCTGGCTCAACATCCTGCCCGCCTCCGGCCGCTCCGACCTGAACTCCGAAATGCAGTTCACCCGTCTGGTCTCGCCGACCGGCTTCTACATCATCGACGCCATCCAGCTCGGCGACATGAACGTGCTCGTCGACGTGCTGCGCCACGCCGTGCTGCCGGCCGTCGCCCTAGGCCTCCTGACCGCCGGCGTGTTCATCCGTCTGGTACGCACCAACGTCATCTCCACCTACAATTCCGGCTACGTCGAGGCTGCCCGCTCGCGCGGCGTCTCCGAAAAGCGCCTGCTCAACAAGCACGCCTGGCGACCGGCCCTGATCCCGATCATCACCGTCATGGGCATGCAGATCGCCCTGATGCTCGCCGGTGCGGTCCTGACCGAAACCACCTTCGAATGGAAGGGCCTGGGCTTCATGCTGTCCCAGTACCTGAAGGCCCGTGACTTCGTGGCCGTGCAGGGCATCGTGATCCTTATCGCCATCATCGTGGCCGTCGTCAACTTCCTCGTCGACGTCATCGCCGCGCTTATCGACCCGAGAGTGAGGTACTGAGATGACCACCGCATCCCAAGACAAGATCACCGTCCCCGGTGACGACCGCCTTACCAAGCTCAACGTCAGCACCAAGACGCCGTTCTGGACCAAGATCCCGATCATCAAGGAACTGCGCGTGGCGGTCGGCTGGCAGAAGGGCATGCTGATCACCGGTCTCGCGATCACCGCGTTCTTCCTGCTCGTGGCCCTCTTCGCCCCGCTGATCGCCCCCTACGGCCACGCCCAGATCAAGGCCGCCGACGGCACGTCCTTCCCGGCGCAGGCCGCACCCTCCGCCGAACACATCTGGGGCACCACCGCCGCCGGATTCGACGTGTTCTCCCGTGTGGTGTGGGGCGCACGCACCGCCGTCATCGCCATCGTCGTGGCCGTGCTGCTCTCCATCTTCGCCGGCGTGCTGCTCGGCCTGGTCTCCGGCTACTACGGTGGCTGGATGGACCGCATTCTGGTGATGATCGCCGACGCCGTCTACTCCTTCCCCTCGCTGCTGCTCGCCATTCTGATGGCCATCATGATCTCCCACGGCCAGTCCGGCCTGTGGAGCGGCATTCTGGCTTCCGGCATCTCCATCACCGTGGTGTACATCCCGCAGTATTTCCGCACAATTCGCGCCGAAGTGATCCGCATCAAGGAATCCGCGTATGTCGAGTCCGCGCGCGTGGTCGGCGCCTCCACCTGGCGCATCATGACCAAGCACCTGTTCAAGAACTCCACCCGCACGTTGCCGGTGATCCTGACGCTGAACTCGTCCGAAGCCATCCTGACCCTCGCCGGCCTGGGCTTCCTCGGCTTCGGCATCGAGCCGACCGCCGCCGCCGAATGGGGCTACGACCTGAACCGCTCGGTTTCCGACGTGACCGCCGGCATCTGGTGGACTGCCGTGTTCCCGGGCATCGCCATCGTGCTCATCGTGCTCGGCATCACGCTCGTGGGCGAATCGCTCAACGATCTGGCCGACCCGCGTCTGCGCGCCCGCAAGTCCGCCGGCGAAGTGGTCGGATCGATCGAAGACACGTCCGTCGACCCAAACGAGAAGCCGACCGCACGCAACGAGGTGATTGCCGAACTCGACGCGAACGTCGACCCGCCGGCCACCGTCACCGACCATGACCCGACCATCGTCGCCTCCGAATGGACCGGCGAGGGCAAGCCGGAAGGCAAGGAGTGAGAGATGAGCGAAAACAACAAGAATCTCGCCGATATCAAGGACCTGTCCGTCTCCTTCATGACCGACGCCGGCTCCATCAAGGCCGTTGAGGACGTGAACTTCACCATTCCGCGCAAGACCGTGGTCGGCGTGGTCGGCGAATCCGGTTCCGGCAAGTCCGTGACCGCGCGCTCCATCATCAAGCTGCTGCCGGAGACGGCCACCACCTCCGGTGCCGTCTACCTGTCCAAGCGCGATGGCTCCGATTCGCTGGACGTGCTCTCCCTGAGCGGCGAACAGCTGCGCGAAGTGCGTGGTTCCGAGGCCGCGATGGTGTTCCAGGAGCCCAATTCGGTGCTGAACCCGGTGTACACCATCGGCTGGCAGATTGAAGAGGGCCTGCGCGCCCACGGCATGAAGGACAAGAAGGAACTGCGCGCCAAGGCCATCAACATCCTGAAGAAGGTCGGCATCCCGGATGCCGAAACCCGCGTGGACTACTACCCGCACCAGTTCTCCGGCGGCCAGAAGCAGCGCATCGTCATCGCCATGGCGTTGGTGCTGAACCCCGGCCTGATTCTGGCCGACGAGCCCACCACTGCCCTCGACGTGACCGTGCAAGCCGAAATTCTCGACCTGCTGCGCCTCGCCCGTGACGAGTTCGACGCCTCCGTGCTCATCATCACCCACAACATGGGCGTGATCGCGGACATCGCCGACCAGGTGGTCGTCATGTACCGCGGCCACGTGGTCGAGCAGGGCGACGTGGAGCAGATCTTCTACCATCCGAAGGACGACTACACCAAGCGACTGCTGGGTGCCGTGCCGCGCATCGGTCAGAAGCTGGTCGTGCGCGACCGCGAGGGCAAACCGATCGAGCGCAAGGCCGATTGGCGCGAACAGCCGATCGCCGTCGAGGCCAAGAACCTGACCATCACGTACCCGGGCCATCTCATGCAGCCCGACTTCAAGGCCGTGGACGGCGCGAACTTCACCATCCACCGCTCCGAAGTGCTGGGCCTGGTGGGCGAGTCCGGTTCCGGCAAGTCCACCACCGGCCGTGCCATCGCCGGCCTGCAGAAGGTGTCCGGCGGCTCCCTGAACGTGCTCGGCATCGAGATGAACGGCGTCAAGGAGCGTGACTTCAAGCCCAAGCGCGCGGACATTGGTTTCGTGTTCCAGGATCCGGGCTCCTCGTTCAACCCGCTGATGACCATCGCGGAGAATGTGGCCGAGCCGCTGCTCGTGCACCACAAGTACGGTTCCGTGGCCGATGCCAAGAACTATGTGGGCGATCTGCTGGAGATGGTCCAGCTGCCGCGCGCCTACATGAACCGTTTCCCGCATGAGCTGTCCGGCGGCCAGCGCCAGAGGGCGTCTTTGGCGCGTGGTTTGGCGTTGAAGCCGTCGCTGCTGATCGCCGATGAGCCGACTTCTGCATTGGACGTGTCGGTGCAGGCCAAGGTGTTGGAGCTGTTCAAGCGACTGCAGGCGGAAATCGGCTTCGCGTGCCTGTTCATCACCCATGATTTGGCGGTGGTCGATATGCTTGCCGACCGCATCATGGTGATGCATAAGGGCCAGATCGTGGAGCACGGCGATGCCGACCAGATTATGCAGCACCCGGAGAACCCGTACACCAAGAAGCTGCTGGCCTCCCTGCCCGTGCCCGACCCGCGCGAACAGCAGCAACACCGCGCCCACCTCCACGAGCTCCTAGCCCAAGAGGCGTAATCGCATAGCATTGGAGCTCCCTCGTCAGAGGGAGCTAACTTTATATCCGCTAGTACTGCTGCCCATCGAACTGGAACAGGGCGTGGGCGTCGCCGTGTTTTTTGTTCTCGATGTAAGTATGGAACAGCTCCAGCCGCTCGCTCGTGCTGGCCGCCAGGGGAGTGGGCAGGTCATCCAGATCGAACCAGCCGACGCTCAGGCTTTCCTCGTCGCCTACGAACGGCTCGGCATTGCCGCCGGGCTTCAGGGCGCACAGGAACGAATGATCCATGTACATGGTGTTGTCGCCATTGGCGTAGGTCAGTACCTTGTTTGACGAGGTGACGGCCACCAAATCGGTGACGATGGCATCGATGCCCGTCTCCTCCTTGATTTCGCGCACCACCGTGTCCGCCGGCTGTTCGCCCGGCTCGTTGATGCCGTAGACCATCGCCCATTCGCCCGTGTCCGAACGACGGCCCAACAGCAGTTGACCATGTTCGTTCAGTACACAACCGGTCACGCCATTGAGCCACAACAGATCATGGCCGATCTTCTTACGCAATTCCAACACAAATTCCGGAGTGGACACATTGCCTCCTTAGTAGAAAAGAAGCTCCCTCATCAGAGGGAGCTTAGGTTACTTCGCTTGGGCAGCCTGCTCGGCCATCCAGGCTTCGACGTCGTCGATCTGCTTCGGGATGCCGGCGGAAATCCATTCGGGGCCGTTCTCGGTCATGAGCACGTCGTCCTCGATGCGGATGCCGATGCCGCGGTATTCCGGCGGAATCAGCAGATCATCCTCGCGGAAGTACAGGCCGGGCTCGATCGTGAAGATCATGCCCGGGCGAATCGGCGCGCTCTGATAGGACTCGAAACGGGCCTGCGCGCAATCATGCACATCAAGACCCAGGTGGTGGGCCACGCCGCAGGCGAGCCAACGGCGGTGCTGCTGGCCTTGCGGGGACAGCGACTCCTCGACGCTCACCGGCAGCAGACCCCAATCGTGCAGACGCTCGGCGATCACACGCATGCAGGCGTGGTGGATGTCGGAATAGGTGGCACCCGGCTTGGCGGCTTCGAAACCGGCCTGCTGCGAGTCGAGCACGGCCTGGTACAGACGCTTCTGGAAGTCGGTGAACTTGCCGTTGGTCGGGAAGGTGCGGGTGATGTCGGCCGTGTACAGGGAATCGACCTCAACGCCGGCATCCACCAGCAGCATGTCGCCGGTCTTCACCACACCGGTATTGCGCATCCAGTGCAGAATCGGGGCGTGGGGGCCGGAGGCCACGATGGAGTCGTAACCGACGGCGTTGCCCAGTTCACGGGACACGGCGTTGAACGCGCCTTCGAGGATACGCTCGGAGCGCGGCTTGTCGAGCGCGGCCGGCAGTGCGGAGAGCAGACGGTCGAAGCCATGCTTGGTGGCGTCCACGGCCTTGCGCATTTCGTTGATTTCGTAGCCGTCCTTGACCATGCGTGCCTCGGCGGCGAACTCGTGCAGCTTGTCGTCGGATGCGGAGTTCTTGTCCGGATCGGCGAAACCGTTGGCCTCGCGGATGGATTCAACCATCGAAGTGATTTGCGGGTCGGTTTCGCTGACCACGCGCACGCGTACGGCGCCGGCTTCGGCACCCACGTCCTTGGACAGGGCGTCGGCCAGCTGGGCGATGTCGTGGGTTTCGATGCCGGTCATCGCCTGCATCTCCTTGAGGCCAGCACGCGGGCCAACCCAGTATTCGCCGTAGTGGGCGGACATGAAGAAGTCCTCGGTGGAATTGTCGGCGCGCGGCGCCACGAACAGTTCCGGAGTGTGCGTCTTGCCGGCGGCGGCTTCGGGGGAGTCGGGGTCGACCGGGTTCAGGACCAGCACGGCGCCGGCCTCGTAATCGGAACCCAGACCGGTGTAGTAGGCGAACGTGGTGTCCGGGCGGAACATGTAATCGCAATCATTGTTGCGCACCTTCGGCTGGCCGGCCGGAATGACCAGACGTTCGCCCGGGAAGGCCTTGCCCAGCGCCTCAAGGCGGGCTGGCGTGAACTTGGAGGATTCGAGAGGATTGGTCTCCGGATCATCGTCGGCCCAGCCGGACTTCATGAACTCCTTGAATGCGGCCGACTGCGGGCGCAGCGAGCGGTTGTTCACGCGGTCGCTCATCGACTGGTTCGCGCCCGGTGCCGTAGCGCGCTCTTCGGCCTCGTATTCCTTGTCCTTGGCGGTGATCACTTCACCCATTGCCACTCTCCTGTATGTAGTTGTTGTCGAATCATCGATTCCCACCTCATATTAGTCGGCTTTATGCGATGTGCCACGATTGACGGCTGACGGTAAAACCAAGTACGGAATTTGGACGGTCTTCCGGACATGCCCATATGGCGAGTGCGGCGGGCTGGAATGCGGGCCCGTTTATTGTTCTCGGTAGGGAATGAGAGGGGCATGGGCTTGGGCTGGAGCTTGCCGATTGATATTGACATATTCTGTGGGCTGAATCCATGTGAACCCATGCGATGAAGGTTTATCGCGTCGCGGGACTCACTGCTATGCGGAGGTCTCCACCTGAGGCACCCCGGCTTTGATCAGTTTTACCCGCAGCGGAGTGCGTTCGATGACGTCGGCGTATGTGAAATGGATGATTTCGGTGGCTCCGGCTCGTTTCAGTCCCTCGTCGCGTGCGCGTTCCTTGGCCACCACCTCCTGAATGCTGCGGTTATCGGTCATGGCTGGGTCCACGTATTTTTGTGTGCCGTCGTATTCGGCCACTATCACGCGCCCGTCATCGAGCTTCCATACGAAATCAACGCGGTACTCGGTATTCGTCTGTGGGTCGGTCACCGTTACCTGAATACGCGGCGTGAGGAAGCGATCTTCGATGATGGTGCCTCGCGCGAGGGATTCTCCACCATTCTCGCTCCTTTCGTTTGCATAGCGCAGCAGGCGGAATACTCGGGCATAATCGATTCTCCATTGAACGCAGTCGGCGGCTATCTCTTCCTTGGTTATTCCCTTGGCAAGGGCCGAGTCAAAGATCGGCAACGCAAACCGAAAATCAAGGTCTATAGCGGCCTCGACCAAGGTTCTAGCCGGTGATATCAGGGATAGGCCGGAGGCCTCGTAATGTGTCTTCGGATTGTTCATATCGGGCATATAGACATGTCGTAAGCGCTGATGGCATTGACGAGATCCATGATCGGAAGTCACGATGGTTATGCAGCCATCATGCAAATGCCATTGATGTTCGAATCCATAGGCACTTACTGCCACCAAGCCGCCAAAAACCCACTGAGGATGCTCTTGCGCAAGAGCGCGGGCCATATGCAACGTTCGCTCCGGCGGCGTCAAACCATCCCAGTATGCGGTATTTGCATAAAGACTGGGAATGCCGTCATACACTTTCAACAACTCACCACTCTGGGCACGGCGGCGTAGAGCGGTCTGTTCCGCTTCATTTCTTGAATAGACGCATCTCAGCTCATTCTGCGCGGCTGATATGAGCGAGGTCACTGCTTTGTGTGTCTTCATGACGTCGAGCGTAGCCGGAACGAAGCAGCGTAAGTATGAATTTCAGCCATTGTGGTTCTAGCCTCGGAGCTTGGCTGTCTTGGAGTGAGATATTCCCGATAATTTCAAGGTATTAGGCCGCTAATTCGGAATAGTGGATAACATACAAAACTTATCCACCATCAGTAATGTCATTCGAACAACGTGCTTTGGGGATTCGAACAAGATATCATCGGCGAAGGCGGATGCAGCTGGTAGAGGGCGGCGAATTGACGGTTAACGGTGCTTATGCTTTGTACGCCGTCGGTGCTGGTTCAGATATTGGCTGGCTTCTGTCTGAGTGCGGAATCTAGCGTCGGCGTGAGTCCAATGGTTGTATCGGGGCCGACGATTTGCTGCAATTTATTGGCGGCATAGATCCAGGGCTTGGACGGCTGCCGACGGTGAGAGCAGTCATAACAGTGAATGAGCCTCTGCGAGTTCAAAAGATGATGTAGAGGACGTTTGTGAGAGTCGTTTCCGGGGCAAGACATGGTCGATTGACGACGTTGAAATTTCTCAACGACGGCAGAATGGCATGCCTTGGCGAGGAGACGACACTGAGAGGCGATGGAGTCGGGATTAATCCAGGTTTTGGCCAGCTACCGACTCGCAAGAGCATCATAGCGTCGGTGTACCGCCAGAAGCTGGCACTGTACCGACGCTGAATAGCATCAGCGTCGCCGGACATACAAGTTTTGGATTGCAGCCGACTAAGAATGAGATGCCGACGGCAAGAGCCGCATTGCAACTATATGAGACGGCTTCACTGTGCGTGGCTGCAGGTAGAGACTGCCCGCGCGGCGGCGACATATGAGACGGTTTCACTGTGCGCGCACGATAAACCACCCCGGCGGCTAGGATAGAGGGAATTGAGGGAGTGCGGCTCCACGCGTGAAGGCAAGAATCCCGAACCATGCGGGGCAAACCTGTGCAAGGGGAGCTTCCTGCGCATGCGGAAGCGGAATATATGCGGGCATGCGTAGACATGACGAGAATGGCGCGAACACGTAAGTGGCATACGCACTCCGAACGGCGCAACAGCAACACGAGCAGAGGTTAGAAGAGGATATGTCATTCGAGCATCCGAATCGGAACAATGAGAGCATGCGGGACGTCGAACTGGACATCATGAGCCGCCCGCCGGAGCATAACACCACCAATCTGGATCTCGACCGGATGAACCTGATGCTCGACATCCTGGGCCACCCGGAGCAGTCGTTCCGCGTGATTCATATCACCGGCACCAACGGCAAAGGCTCCACCGCACGCATGGCCGAGGCCATCTGCCGCGCCTACGGTATGCGCACCGGCCTGTACACGTCGCCGCATCTGGAGAAGATCAACGAGCGTATCGCCATCGACGGCCAGCAGCTGTCCGATGACGATTTCATCGACATCTGGGACCAGACCAAGGATCTCGTGGCCCTGGTGGACGCCAAGATGGAGGAGCAAGGCAAGCCGAAGATGAGCTTCTTCGAGGTGCTCACCGCCATGGCCATCTGGAAGTTCGCCGACACGCCCGTGGACGTGGCCATCGTCGAGGTCGGCATGGGAGGCCTGTGGGACGCCACCAACGTGCTCAACGCGGATGCGGCCATCATCGGCCCGGTGGACATGGACCACATGCAGTGGCTGGGCGACACCGTCGAACAGATCGCCACCGAGAAGGCCGGCATCATCAAGCCGAACTGCACCGCCATCATCGGCCCGCAGCCGCATGAGGAAGCCGTCATGCCGATTCTCGCCGAAGCCGCCGAACGCAACCACGCCATGCTCGTGCGCGACGGCTACGAAATGACCGCGTCCGACCGTATGGCCGCAGTCGGCGGCCAAGTCGCCACCCTGACCACGCCCAACGGCACTTACGAGGGCGTGCCGATCGCCAAGTTCGGCGAGCATCAGGCCCACAACGCGCTTGCCGCGCTCGCCGCCTCCGAAGTGGTGATTCCGGTCAACGGCCCGCTGGACGGCGACTTGGTGGCCGAGGCGTTGAGCTCGGTCAAGATTCCCGGACGCATCGAACAGATCCGCACCTCACCGACCATCATTCTGGATGGCGGACACAACGTGAATGCCGCCGAAGCCCTGCGCAAGGCCATCGAGGAAAGCTACGACTTCAAGCAGCTGGTCGGTGTGGTCGCCATGATGCGCGACAAGCAGGTCGAGGAATATCTGGGTGTTCTGGAGCCGATCCTGAGCTCCGTGGTGGTCACCGAGAACTCGTGGCGCGAGCGCGTGATGCCGGCCGACGAGCTTGAGAAGATTGCCGTGGACGTGTTCGGTCGTGACCGTGTGATCAAGGAAGCGAACCTGCCTGACGCGATTCAGACCGCCGTCAATATGGTCGATGCCGAGGACGAGCTGGGCGTGGGCTACGGCCACGGCGTGCTTATCTGCGGCAGCTTCGTCACCGCCGGCGACGCACGCCTGATGCTTGAGGAACACGCCAGCCCCACGATGAGGCAGGCTATGGCCGTTCATCAGCCGGCGGTTGACCCGGACGATTCGGATCAGCCGGCAGACAAGGCCGAGGATGAGGCCGCCGACAACCTCGAGGATTCGGTAAGCCCGGACGACTTCGACGTGTTCGACGTCCTCGGCCTCGGTAAGGAACAGGCCGGTGACGCCGGCACCGGCACGGCCAGTGCCGACACCGACAGCACTGACACAGCCAGCGCCGACACCGACGATTCCGCCGACGCCCGGTAACCCGCATCCAAGGCATATCGGATACCCGGACGCCCGACATACGGAAAACAGTCTCACGCCATGTATCTCAAGGAACTCACCCTCCGCGGATTCAAATCCTTCGCCTCCGCCACCACGCTGCGCTTCGAGCCCGGCATCACGGCGGTCGTCGGCCCCAACGGTTCGGGCAAGTCGAACATCGTCGACGCCCTGACCTGGGTGATGGGTGAGCAGGGCGCCAAAAACCTGCGCGGCACTTCGATGGAGGACGTGATTTTCGCAGGCACGTCCTCTCGCCCGCCATTGGGCCGTGCACAGGTGAGCCTGACCATCGATAATTCCGACCACACGCTCGATATCGATTACACGGAAGTCACCATATCCCGCACCATCTTCCGCAACGGCGGCTCCGAATACGCGATCAACGGCTCGCAATGCCGTCTGCTCGACATTCAGGAACTCCTCTCCGATACCGGTCTTGGCCAGCAGATGCACGTGATTGTGGGTCAGGGACGATTGGATACGATTCTGAAGGCCGACCCGTCCGGCCACCGCGCGTTCATCGAAGAGGCCGCCGGCATCCTGAAACACCGCAAGCGCAAGGAACGCGCGTTGCGCAAGTTGGCCAATACCGAAACGAACCTGAGTCGACTTGACGATTTGCTGGGGGAGATTCACCGCCAGCTCGGCCCCCTCGGACGCCAGGCACGCATCTCCCGGCGCGCCGACGCGATTCAGATATCCGTACGCGACGCCCAAGCACGCCTGTATGCCGAAGACGCCCAACGTTCGATGAGCCGCCGCGACACGGTACGTCAAGAGCTTGGCGATGTGCGTAACCAGCTGGCCGTCGCCCAGCGTGAACTCGCCCAAGTCAAAGTTCGCATCGAACAGGTCGAGACGTTGAGCTCTGAATCCAGTCCGGCCATCGCCAAGGCCAACCAATACTGGCATGAATTCTCGCAGACCCGTGAACGACTGAACGCGCTCGCCCAGTTGGCCGAAGAGCGCAGCCGGTCACTCACCGGCCAGATCGTCACCAACTTCGGTGAGGATCCCGGCATGCTCGTCAAACGAGCCGAGGAACTGGAGTCTCAGGCCGCGGCACAGACCAAGGCCGTGGCCGATGCACGCATCGCACTCGACAAGGCCACCGAGGAACGCGCCGACGACGAGAAGAAGCTTGCCTCAGTCCGTCAGACCTTGACGGAACTGCGCAAAACCGCACAGGAGCGCGATGCACAGATCGCTCGATTGCGCGAACTCATCGCCCGCGAGGAATCCGCCGTGCAACTGGCGACCAGCCGCGCCAAGGATTACGCCTCCCAACGTGACTCGCTGACTTCCCAGCGCGACGATGCCCAGCAACAGCTGGACGCATTGCGCAGCGAAGCGGACTCCATCGCCGACGATGACGGTGCCGCATTGGACGCCGCACGTGCGACGCTCGCCGAATGCCGCGAACGACTGAACGAACTCGCCGATAAGCAGCGCGAGATACAGTCCAAGATCATCTCGCTCAAAGCCAAGGCCGATGCGCTTGCCGACACGCTAGGCAGCCGCAATGCCTCCGGATTGTTGGAGCGTGATACGGACGTGGCCTCGCTTGGCCGACTCACCGACTTCATCCATGTGGCCGAAGGCTGGGAAGATGCCGTGGCCCACGCGCTCGACCAGTATGCCAGCGCCATCGTGGTGCCCGAGGCAGGCAACATGTTGCACGCCCTCGAACGCGCTCGGGAAGATAAGCTCGGCAAAGCCGTGGTGCTGACCGCGAGCATTGCCGGCGATTCCGCCACAGAGCCGGGCACGGAGTCGGAGGAGAGTAGTGCCGAGAACACGGCGGCCGCCCCGCGATCGGGCAGCGCGCTGGCAGCACTCGTCACCGCGAACCCGGATGCAAAGAACCCGGCACAGGCCGAAGCTGTCGTGCACACCGTGCGTCTCCTGCTGGCTGATGTAGCCGCGGCCGGCACCGCCGACGAAGCCCAGCAGATTGTGGCATCCGGCGAAGCCATGCGGGCCGTCAGCAAGAACGGCGAGACCTTTGCGCACGGCGTGGCGGCGGTCGGCGGCTCTTCCATCTCTCAATCGGACCTGTCTTTGGCCGCACGCCGAGACAAAGCATTGGCACAGGTCAAACAGTTGACCGCTCAAGACGGCGGAATGGCTGAGCAAGTGGCCGAGGCCAAAGCCAAACGCGATGAAGCGGCCCGACTCGTCGATCAGGAATCCGCCAAACGCACCGAAGCCCGGCTCAAAGCCCAACAGGCGGAGAAATCTCTGAAATCCGCCACGGATCGCATCGCATCGTTCACCCGTCAGCTCGACCAGCTGGATAGGAAAATCACCGAGACCCAAGAGAATTGCAACGAGCATCAGCTCAAGCTTGACGACCTCAATCGCGCTTTGGCATCGGCCCAGCAATCCACAGCGGAACATGCCGATTTCGACGAACTCGATGAACGCGAACGCACGCTGGAGCGCGAACTGAACCTGACTCGCGAGCATGAGGTCGCCGCAAAAATCGCGTGGACCGAAGCAAGCCGCAAAGGGGAGTCACTGAGCCGACAGGCCGGGCTGCTGCGGGACAACGCCAAAGAAACCGCCGAACGCCGCGCCCGCATCGAGGCGTTGAACGATCGCAGACGCGAGCAGGCCGCACACCTGCAAGGCGTGGCCGATGACGCGCGAGCAGTGGCCGCCATGGTAGAGCATACGCTGCATGACGTGGCCGCCAAACGAGACGAGCTGCAGGCCGCCGCCTCCAGCCATGACGAGGAACTCAAGGCCCTGCGCGCGCAGCGCAACCAGATCGAGCCCAAGGTCACCGATCTGACCGGGCGCGAACATGCCTTGGATGTAAACCGCGAACGGTTGGCCGCCGAATCCGGGCAGCTCATGCAAAAAGTGTCCGACGAACTCGGTCTCACTTTGGAGGAATTGGTTAGTGATTACGGCCCCGAACAGCCGGTGCCCGTGCTGGATGATGAGGGCAACCCTGTGCCGTTGGATGAGACGGAAGCTGAGGCTGAGACCGAAGAGGGAGAAACCGGGGGAGAGACCGGCACCAACGGCGATTCCGACCGCTTTAAGACCGTGCCGTATAACCGTCAGGAGCAGAAGAAGCGTCTCGATAAGGCTCGCCGCGATCTGGCCGCACTCGGCAAGATCAACCCTTTGGCCACCGAGGAATTCGAAGCGCTTGAGGAGCGGAACAAGTATCTCAATGATCAGCGCAACGATGTGGTCAAATCACGTGACGATTTGATGCAGCTCATCAAGGATCTCGATTCCACGATGGTCCAGGTGTTCAAATCCGCGTTCGACGATACCGCCGAGGCGTTCGAGCAGATGTTCGCCACGCTGTTCCCAGGCGGCACCGGGCGACTGCGCCTGGAAAACCCGGAAGACATGCTCACCACCGGCGTACTGGTCGAGGCCAGCCCGGCCGGCAAGCGCGTCAAACAGCTGAGTCTTCTGTCCGGCGGCGAACGTTCGCTGACCGCGCTGGCGTTGCTGTTCGCGATTTTCACCGCCCGCCCCAGCCCATTCTATGTGATGGACGAGGTCGAGGCCGCGTTGGACGACGTGAACCTGACCCGTTTGATTAATGCGTTCAATGAGCTACGCGCCCATGCGCAGCTCATCATCATTACGCACCAGCAACGCACCATGTCGATTGCCGACGCGCTTTACGGCGTAACCATGAGAGCCGATGGCGTAACAGCCGTGGTGAGTCAAAAACTCGAACGATAAACGAATGGTTCCCGCTGGCAGGAACTGGTACCACAGGTGACAGAGGGCGGTCCATATCGAAAGACCGCCCTCAGTCTCGCTTCGTTCGACAGCTCCCGCCAGCGGGAGCGGGGCGGTATTAGCGCAATGCCTTGCGCACGCCCTGTACAGTCTGCAGCGTCTTGTAGAAGACCTTCTTGATGGGTACGTCGCGGGCGGGGGCCACCGGGGTGATTTCCTCGGTGAACTTGCACTTGAACTCGTTAAGGCCCTTGAGAGACGGCGCGAAGTCGGAGCCAATGCCCATGAGATCGTATTCAGTAATACCCTGCGAGCCTAGGATGCAGCATTCGGAATACAGCAGCTTGTCGGTCACATGCAGACGCATAACCTCGTTGCGCATGCCGGCATAGTAGCGCACCGCATGTGTGCCGTTCACGGTGACAATCGACCATGCCACCACACGGTCTTCAATACGTGCGGCGAACACACGGCAATGGTCGGCACCCAACGCGCCGATCATATCGGAATAGTCGCTCATCGGAGCAGGCGTGAATCCATCGCGCTGGCCGGTTTCGACCATCACATCGTAATATTCGGAGAAATCGGTCAGGGCCTTATCCGTCTCATCGGCAACCTCGGCCGGGCATTCACGTAGAGACTTGCGCACGTCACGGCGTCCACGACGCTTCATCCGAGCCAGAATCTCATCATCGCCACCGGTGATGTCGATGACCACGGTCTGGTCGTACGGCACTGTGGACAGCACCTTCTCCGTACCATCGGCGAACCAGGTGTCGATACGCAGGAACGCGATGCTCTTGTCGGCCTTCTTGACGGTGTCCACGATGGCGTCGACGACCTCGCGCTCCTCAGCCTCGGTGGGCTTGGCGACCCACGCCGGCCCATGCATCGAGCGCAGATAATGATAACCGTGCGTCTCAAAATCGATAAAGGAGATCACGGCGACCAATTCACCATCACGCTTGATCAGATAATTGCCCCATGGTGTGCGTCCGTCGATATCCGCCTGAAAACCAGACCAAACCTTGGTCTGTTCGATAGGCAACGTGATGCCGGCCTTCTCGGCTTCGGCTTCCAGTGTGGCTCCGTCAACTTTCTCCAACGTGATCATTACGATTCAGCTATCCTTTTTCGTTTGTATCCGTATGTCGTGTTTCTGGTTTGGTCGTATTGCGCGTGATCTGATGTGGGCTAATCGGGATCCGATCAGGATTTGATTGGCCGGAATCCCGTCACAAGCCAAACATGCGTTCGACGACGTGATCGTCGCCGTCGAACGGCACATGCTTGCGATGGTCCTTGATCCAACGCTCGTTGCCCTTGCCGATGATCAGCAGGATGTTGAATCGGTCGGCGTGCGCACGGGCATCGTAAATGGCGTTGGTGATGGCCGTCAGACGGTCGGAAATCACCGTGGAGACCACATCCTTGTTCGTGATGTAGCCTTGCATTTCCATGCAGATGTCGATGATCGGCTCGGTGTCCGTATCTTCGGCGGTGAAAATGAAGTTCGCGATACGGTTCTCGGCAGCCTCGACGATTTCCTTACGACGATCGTAGGCCTTGTTGCCGGCCGATCCGGTCACCAGCGTGATACGCGGGTTTTCCTCGCCCCAACGCTCGTAGACGAAGTCAAGCAGCGCGGTGACGGATGCGTAGTTGTGCGCATAATCGACGATGGCGAGCGTGTTTGACTGCGGGTCGCGGAACTGTTCCATACGGCCGGCGATACGTACGGATTCGATGGCGTGCAGTGCGTCGGCGTCATCGAGCGATACGCCAACCGCATGGGCGATGGCGATGGCTGCCGCCGCATTGAGGTAGTTGAAGTCGCCATCGATGGACAGATGGTAGTCGCCAAGGGCCTGATCTCCGTCGGCGATGTGGAAGGAGGCGTGCGCCGGGTCGGCGGGCCAGGCGACGACGTCCGCACTGGTGCCGGCATTATCCGCGTCATGCAGGGCGAAGGTGGTCACGCCGATGCCGGCTGCCTCCGCGTCCTCCCGCAACAGATCGGCGTGCAGACTGTCCGCGCCGAGTACCAGCGACTTCGCGTTGACGATGATCTGGCGCTTGCAATACAGGTAATCCTCGAACGTGGGGTGTTCGATCGGGCTGATGTGGTCGGGGGAGATGTTCAGGAACGCGGCCACATCGAAAGTCAGGCCATAGACGCGGTCCACCTTGTACGCCTGGGAGGAGACCTCCATCACCAGATACTTCATACCGTTATCGGCCGCCTCGCGCATCATGCGGAAGGCGTCCATCGATTCGGGTGTGGTCAGATCGGATTCGACGTAGGTGTGGCCGTCAAGGCAATTATCGACCGAGGAGAACAATGCGGCCTTGCCGCCGGAGACGGCGTTGATAAGCGCCTGCGTGAAGTACGAGGTGGTCGTCTTGCCCTTGGTGCCGGTGACGCCGATGACCGTGAGCTCGTTCTGCGGATATCCGTAGAACGCGGCGGACAGCAGGCTCATCGCCTTACGTGCGTCGTTGACGATCAGGCCGGGGGTGGCGGTTGCGGCTGAGTACTCGGTTTCGGCCACGTATGCGGCCAGGCCGGCTTCGTCGATGCCGTTCAGATATTCGGCCTTGAACTGGCCCTTGCAGCACAGCAGGGTGCCCGGCGTGACCTTGCGGGTGTCGTAGGTGATGCCGGCGAACGGCTCATCCGCCGAAGCGATACGGGCCGGGTCGTCGGTCCAGACATCCCCTTGGATGATTTCACGCAGCAGATGGTGTTCCTTGAGCAGGTCAGCGGCCGAAGCCAAAGTCAAAGCCATAATTGTTTCTCCCTATTATCTAGCCGATACGCCATTCTACAGGTGGGGTGCAGCGTGTTGTGGCTCACACGTCATCGACCACGATATGGGCACATGATTTGATTAGAATGGTGAACCGTGACGACAAGCGAAGCAACTACGCAATCCGGGCAGTCAGCCGGATCGGGCGAGTCCATGGCAGCCAAGCGCGCCAGATTCGAGCAGCTCGCCATGCCCGCCGTCAATGCACTGTACCGGCAGGCGATGAGGCTGACCAACGATCCCGATGACGCGCAGGATCTGGTCCAGGACACCTTCGAACGCGGGTTCAAGGCCTTCGACTCATTTCAGCCGGGCTCCAACTTCGAGGCGTGGATGACCACCATCGAGCGCAATGCCTACTTCAACCAGTATGCCAAGGCCAAGCGGCGCCCGCAGCGTGCCAACGACTCCACCGGTGAATACGACGATTGGGACATTTACGATGCCGCCGAACATACGTCGGACGGGCTCAAGTCCGCTGAAGAGGAATATTTGGACGCCTTCGCGCCCGAGGAAATCATGGCCGCGCTCGCCAAACTCTCGCCGGAACGCCGGCAGGTGTTCATCGACGCCGCCATCGACGGCAAGTCCTACCAGCAGGTGGCCGATGAGCAGGGCGTGAAAATCGGCACGGTGATGAGCCGCCTGAATCGCGCCCGCACGCAACTCAAGCGTGAGCTCGCCTCGTATGCGAAAGAGCGCGGGTACGTGACTGGTTCGTCGGCTGGTTCACCATCCGCGAAGTTGGGCGAAAACGTTGGTCGAATCGCCGATTCCGGCCATAATGAAAGTAGTGAACAAACTGTTGGCAGCAATGGCGACACGCAAGCCGTAGTGAGACATAGTCATGCGACTGGCGCCCGCACGCCACAACAGTCAAGCAAGCTTTCGGGAAAGGAGATCTGATGAACGATCAGCCGGTAGAGCGTACTCGCCATATCTCCATAACCCGTACGGGGGCCGATGGCATGGTCAGCCAGACCGAAGTGCATATCACGGCGGTGCATCATCGTTCAGTGGATACCGGCTCGGCCGCTGCGTCGGTCCAGACAGACGTGCATATCGTTACGGAGGGCGACTGTTTTGACCCCCGTACCTGCTGCGACGAGCGTGAACAGGCGTTGATTGCCGCGTTGCGTGCCTACTTGCGCCCGGATGTGGCGCCCGAATGTCTGATGGCCCGGCTCAAGGCCACGCTTGATCACTGCTGCGGCGAAGATAAGTAACGACATATATAACAAGGCCCGTCTGATGTATCATCAGACGGGCCTTGAGCGTTCTATAAGAAACGCGAAGAATCAGGCGTTAGGACGCTTGCCGTGGTTGGCGGCCTTCTTACGACGATCCTTGCGCTTACGTCCGCGCATGCCCATGATGGACTCCTTTGCTGCAGTAAAAAAATAAGCCTTCGGAATTATGCCACATAAGTACGACGTGATGCAACACGGGTGTCCATGTGGCGATGATCGTCAGGCTTGGTTATTCGGTTTTTCAGATTTGTTCGGCGTGGAAGGTGACCACGGTGGTGTAGTCATCATCCGGCTCGAGCACAACCAGATCCTTGCCGGTGCGGAAGGCGTCGGCGTAGGCGGTCATCGGTTCGACGGCCACGCCGGCCTGACGAGCCTTCTCGCCGATTTCGTTGCCGGTGCACACCTGCCAGGAGTTGATGGTCTTGTCGCCGGTCAGCGTGACCTTGATGCCGTCGGGGCGGGTGAACGCGGCGGAAGTGCTGCCGTCTTCGCCGCGGTTGGTGATATCGGTCCAGGCATCGTCGAAGCCACGTCCCTCCAGCGTGGGGTTATCGCGCAGGTCGAAGATGCCGGAAACCGGCTCTTCGCCGGTGGGCAGCAGGTGTTCGTCTACGGTCACGTGGGTATCGCAGTGCAGCTCAAGACGGCAGGACTCGTTGTCGGCGGTAATGGCCTGACCGGTGGCGTGCTTGCCGTTGGCCAGCCACGGGTGGATGCCAAATGCCCACGGTGCCTTCACGCTGTCGTTGTTGTGCACGGTGAAGGTTTCCGTGAGACCGTTCTCGTCAAGTGCATAAGTGGCGGTGATGGTGATATCAAACGGGTAGCCGGCGATGTCGGGGGAGCGCCAGGAGAGCGTCACGTGTGATTCCTGCAAATCAACGAGCTCCCACATGTAGCGGTAGGCATAGCCGTGCAGGGAGGATTGGCGGTCGAACTCGTCGATCGGCATCTGGTAGTCTTCGCCATCGAAAGAATACTGACCATTGGTCACTCGGTTCGGGTACGGTGCCAGCACCCAGCCGTTGCAGCAGGGAATGACCTTGTTCGGGTCGAAGGGGACGATGAGGTCTTCGCCGCGCCACTTCAGCTCGCGCAGGCTGGCACCCAGTTCGGTGACGACGGCACTCCATTCGCCGGACGAGATGACATATTGGTTACCAGTGCGAGGCTTCAAAGCCATAGTGCACACTCCTTTGTGGAACAAATTGTTATCGCTCACAATCGTATCGCATAAGTCCCAAGACGCGGCGGCACATAAGGATAAAAAATTGGCTCCCCTCTGGAGGGGAGCCAGCGTAACAGAACTACTTCTGGACTACTTCGTAGCGGACCACAGTGGTGTAGTCGCCGTTGGGGGCGAGCGTCACCAAGTGGTCACCAGTGCGGAAGGCATTGGCCGGGGCGGTCATCGGCTCGACGGCGATGCCATACGGATGCTCGGCGAACGGTGCGCCAGTGGCGGTGTAGCACTGCCAAGCATTAATCGTCTCATCGCCAATGATTTTCACTTCGATACCGTCCGGGCGGGTGAATGTGGTGGTGGTCGTACCATCGGCGGCACGCTCCACGTCAACCCAGGCATCATCAAAGGCGCGGCCTTCGAGCGTCGGGCCATCGTTCAGGTCGTAGATACCGGTAACCGGTTCGGTGCCGGTGGGAATCAGCGCCTCGTTCACCGTCACATGACTGGCGGCCTTAATCTGCAGGTGGCAGGCGGCGGAGTCGGCATCGCGTTCGGCGGCAGTTGCGCCCTGCTTGCCGTTGGCCAGCCACGGATGCAGGCCGAGAGCCCACGGTGCCGGTTCGTCGCCATCATTGCGGGCATTGACGGTCGCGGTCATGCCGTTGTCGCCGAGTTCGTAGGTGACGGTCACGGTCACATCGAACGGGTATCCGTCCAAGTTGGGGAAGCGCAGCGAAAGCGTCACGGCGCTATCGGTCAACGATTCAAGCTTCCACATGTAGTGGTAGGCGTATCCGTGGTTCGCATTGTTGCGCGGTGCGGGATGATATTCGTTAACCGGCGCGCAGTAATGCTTGCCATTGAAATCGTATTCGCCGTTTTCGATGCGGTTTGGCCACGGGGCCAGCACATAACCGTTACAGGTGGGGGTCAGGTCGTTGACGCCGAACGGGCAGAAAATTTCCTTGCCTTGATAATCGAATCGGCGAATCTTGGCGCCGAGTTCGCAGATGACGGCGGAATAATCGCCATAGTGAATCGAATACTGATTTCCGGTGCGTGGTGTTTTACTCGTCATGGAATCACTCCCGTAGTGAGGTTGGTGGGCCGGTAGCTCCTGCTATCGCTGGCCCCAGTCTAGCGCGTCTCCTCTATCGAGGCGGGGATTGGCGATATGCGGCATATAATAAACAATTCGTATAAACACGGTAGCAATACGTGGAGTGACGAGTCTCACACCATCATGCGAGAAGCACGTGGATTCCTTGGAAACCGGTGATTTGTGGGAGACGCGGAAAAGTTGTGACGGCAGATTCCTGTAATCCCTGCCTTACACTGGAAAACACTATTGACGTTCAGGAGGTTCCGATGACCAAAAGCGTTGTGCTCGCTGATCCGCGAGGCTTCTGCGCGGGTGTGGACCGTGCGATTCTTACCGTACAGACCATTCTCAAAGCCGCGGAGGCTTCCGGAAAGCGGACGCGCGAGGATGGGCTGCCCCCGGTATATGTGCGCCGGCAGATCGTGCACAACAAGCATGTGGTCGAGGACTTGGCCGGGCAAGGCGCGGTGTTCGTCCAGGAATTGGCGGAGATTCCGGATGCTGCTGCCCAAGCGGGTATTCCGGTGGTGTTTTCCGCCCATGGCGTATCTCCGGTAGTGAAGGCGGAAGCCGAACGTCGTGGCATGCATGTGGTGGATGCCACCTGCCCTCTGGTGGGTAAGGTGCACCGTGAGGTGCTGCGTTTCGTGCGCGAGGGGTATGAAATCGTCTATATCGGGCATAAAGGTCACGATGAAGCGGTCGGTGTAGTGGGGGAGAGCCCCGAACACGTGCACTTGATCGAGCATGAATCGGATGTCGATTCGCTGGATTTTGCGCCCGACACCAAGCTGGTGCTGCTCTCGCAGACCACGTTGAGCGTGGACGAGACCGCCGATACCATTGCCGCGCTGAAGGCCAAATTCCCTTGGATTCAAGAGCCGCCGAGTTCGGATATCTGCTATGCCACGTCGAATCGTCAGGCTGCGGTCAAACTGGTGGCCCAGCAGTCCGATTGCGTGGTGATTGTCGGATCGGCCAACTCCTCGAATTCCGTGCGACTGATGGAGGTGGCGCAGGAGGGCTTGGGGGAGCGCGGCAAAGCGTATCGCGTGGATGATGCCAGCGAGCTTGACCCGGCATGGTTCGTGGGTCTGGAATCCGTAGGTATCTCCTCGGGTGCCTCCGTACCGGACGAACTGGTGTCCGGCGTGATTGACGCTCTGCAAAACTTGGGCTTCACCGGTATGAAGTCCGTCGAAACTATCAAAGAAAACATGCACTTTGTGCTGCCGGCGGAGTTGCGCAGGAAGAAGTAGTCATTCTTGGCTCCCCTCCGTGAGGGGAGCCAAGAACGGTCACCACGTGCCGATTGGTGCGGCAACGGCGTTCAAGACCTTGAGCAGGTCCTGTGGATTCACGCCCACAGACAGGCCTCGCTTGCCGCCGGAGACCAGAATTTGGTCGAATTGCAGGGCGCTTTCATCCAACACAGTCTTATGACGTGTCTTCTGGCCTAACGGCGAGATGCCGCCAACCACATAACCGGATTCACGCATCGCCACCTTGGGATCGGCCATAGAGGCCTTCTTGGCACCTACGGCTGCAGCCAAGGCTTTCAAATCCATATGACCGCTCACCGGTACCACGCCCACCACGCGTTCGGCACCGGTGTCCGCCATCAACGTCTTGAACACCTGATGCTCGTCGAAGCCGAGCTTGGTGGCCGCCTCCACGCCGTAGCCGTCATCCATATGGTCGTTGGAGTGCTCGTATTCGTATACGTGGAATTCCACGCCCGCCTTCTCCAGTTGGACTGTCGCCGGAGTGGAACCCGCGCCCTTATCATGCTTGCTTTTCTTTGCCATGATTACCGTTCTACTACGAAGAAACCCCCGCACAAGGCGGGGGTCTCACAGCTTAGTTCTCAAACGAACCGTAGCGGCCTAGACCGCAATGGTTCACTCGGAGATCTCAGCGAAGTACAGCAGGGTACGGATCATGTTGGAGGTGAAGCCGTACTCGTTGTCGTAGAAGGACACGGTGCGAGCCAGGGTCACGCCATCAATGGTGTTGACGTCGGTCTGGGTCGGGTCGAACACGCCACCGTGGGTGTCGCCGAGGATGTCGGAGGAGACGATGCCCTCATCGTTGTAGCCGTAGTAATCGGTGTCGGAGAAGGCAGCCTTGAAGGCGGCGTTGATCTCGTCGGCGGTGGTCTCGGTGTTCAGAACGGTGGTCAGCTCGGTGACGGAGCCGTCCGGAACCTGGACGCGCTGGGCGTGGCCCTGCAGCTTGCCGTTCACGGACGGAACGACCTTGCCGATGGCCTTGGCAGCGCCGGTGGAGTGGGCGATGGTGTTGATGGCGGCGGCGCGCAGGTTGCGGCCGGTCTTGGTGCCACGCGGGCCATCGAGCAGCATCTGGGTGCCGGTGTAGGCGTGGATGGTGGTCATGAAGCCGGCCTTGATGCCGAACTTCTCGTCCAGCAGCTTGACCATGGCGGCCATGGAGTTGGTGGTGCAGGAACCGGCGGAGACGATCACGTCGGAAGCCTTGAGGATGTCGTGGTTCACGCCGAACACAACGGTCGGGGTGGTGTCATCCTTGGCCGGGGCGGAGATCAGGACCTTCTTGGCGCCAGCGTTGATGTGAGCCTGGGACTTCTCGGCGGAGGTGTAGAAGCCGGTGCACTCGAGCACGTACTCAACACCGTCGTTCTTGACCCACGGAATGTTGTTGGCGTCCTTCTCGGCGTAGACCTTGTATTCCTTGCCGTCGACGATGATGGAGTCTTCGGTGGCCTTGACGTCAACCGGAGTGCCATCGTCATGACGGAAGGTGCCGTGGGTGCTGTCGTACTTCAGCAGGTAAGCCAGGGTAGCCGGGGTGGTCAGATCGTTGATGGCGGCAACTTCAATGTCACCAGCCTGGCCGCCGCGAGCCTGCAGCTCGAAGATGCGACGGAAGGCGAGACGACCAATGCGACCGAAGCCGTTGATACCAATCTTAACTGTCATGTAATTCTCCCTTGTAGGGTGGCCTTGGCGCGCTTTGGCACACCGGGCCATTGTTTACCAACAGTTGCTACTGTAATGCCGACTCTGTACACATGGCAACGTTTCAGCGTGCGTTTTGGGTAAAAATGCCGTATTTTTTGTGAACGCTCACAATTCGGATTGCCCGCAACCGACATGTGATTTTCCTCTCCTTTGGAGGAATGTCTCGAATCATCACGAGCAAGCGAGCGGCATGCAAGTCAGCGAACCAGCAGCTTGGACACTTCGGTGTCCAGCTCGCCGATATCGCCGCCGAATTCATGGAATCTGCTCACCTGTGGCAACGCCACTTCGATGGGGAAGGTGACGATCAGTGTGCCGCGTTTCACGCTGATGGCCGCGTCCACGCCGTCGCGGAACTCGTTGCTGACCCCCTGCACCACCGTATTGGTCAGCGTGCTGTCTTTAAGCTCATATTTCAGCCCCGGTTCGTTCACGCCAAGCGAAACATCGGAGTGGGAGAACGCTGACACCATGCGGCCGTCCTCGGGCACCGGATGTGCGGGGAACGAAAGCCTACCATCGGTGATGGCCGTGACGATGAGCCCGTCGCCATACAGATACCCGCTTGCCCCGTGTCGGGCCAGCAGCGCCATAAGCTGGATACCAGAAATCGTATGGTCAATACGGCCGCCAAGCCCGCCATACACGTGAAACTCTCGGCAACCCGCCGACCAACCGACCTTCAGCGCGGAAAGCATGTCCGGGTCGTCCTTCAACGCGGGCAGCGCGATGGTGCGCACATCGGTGCGGGGCGCCCGGCCCTCCAGCGAATCGAAATCACCCACCACCACATCGGGCACGATGCCCAACTCGCGCGTATGGTCGAGTCCGCCATCGGCCGCAATCACATACGCACCGGTGGGAACCACGGGCGTGCCCGCATAGTATTCGCCCGCACCAAAAATCACGCATACCTGAGCCATGATGCCTACTGTAGCCGGTATCCACCCATCGGCCGGGAAAATGCTGATAGGCTACGCATCAGAACAGTAGTCGATAGGCGCACAGGCAGGGGAGCGGAGCGATGGCACAGATCACCGAGGCAAGCGAACGGCCGATTCTCAAATCAAAGATATTCCTCTACATCACCGAATTCTTCTCCGGCATGTCCGCTGATCTACTTCATCTCGATCAAGGCCAAGCGCATCGCCTGCGTGGTCAGCGCCGTGATCTTCGTGGCCACGTCCTGCGTCTCGCCCCTGACCGGCTTCGCGTTCTGGGAAACCAACCTGGCCTATGAGGGCGAGTCCATCTACAACTACCTGCAGGTCAAGAACCTCTCCGACCGCACGATCCTGTCCACCAACGTGCTGTTCGGCGTGCAGTCCGTCACGATGAAAGACAAAGGACTGACAGGTATGTACTACGACACGGCCCTGGCTGCGCCGGCGCTCGCCGACAATGCCAATTCCGCGCTGATCCTCGGCATGGGCACCGGCACCTACGCCCGCCAGCTGAAGCAGTATTATCCGAAAATGAACATCACCGGCGTGGAGATTGACCAGAAGATCACCGATCTGGCCGGCGAATACTTCGATGAGCCCGCCGACATCCCCGTGACCACGTATGACGGCCGAGCCTGGCTCGCCGCCTCGCATGACAAGTACGACGTGATCATGGTCGATGCGTATCAGGACATCACCATTCCCTTCCAGATGAGCTCCACCGAGTTCTTCACCATGGTCAGAGAGCACCTGAACCCCGGCGGCGTGATGGTGGTGAACATGAACATGATCTCGGACGGCCAAGGTTCGATCAACGAGGCGTTGAGCGATACCATCGCCAGCGTGTTCGGCAATGGGAACACACTGACGGCCGACGTGCCGAACACCACGAACCGTGAACTGTTCGCCAAGAAGCCGGGTTCCGGCTCCGAAGAGAACTCCATGCAGCAGGCCTCCAAGGCGCTCAACCTGCGTGAGACCACCTACGAGCGCACCGGCAGCGAAGATCTCGAATGGTATATGGAAGAGGTCGCCTCTCGATTCCGGAAGGTGAACGAACCGGACTCAGCGTCGACTATTCTCACCGACGACAAGGCGCCGGTCGAAGTACTCGGCATGCATGCCATCGATCAAATCATCGCCGATGAGGCCGGCCCATATCGGCAGATTCTCAAAGACGAAGGCTTCGGCGGTCTGCTGCGCGCCGTGCAGTAGGTTCGACACACGGACCGCGAATGTCCGGGCGTATGGTAGACTTTCTATTTGGCTTGAGAAATCAAGAAAGCGGGGCAACCCCACCTGGAAGCCTTTCAAGGCCTCGGGTTCAAGGCAAACAGCCTAGCGATTGCGATATACAACGCGTAATCAGGAATGACGCAAAGAACTGATATGCGTCTGCAGAAGCTGAGCGCATATTGGCGCGGGCTTTGGCTTGCCATGAATCCAAAGCATTGAACAGGACTCCAGCAAAGGCCCTCGCCACGGAATTGAAGTAGAGGATTGGAGTCATCATCAGCGACGAACCACGTATTAACGACGAGATTCGCGTCCCGCAGGTACGCCTGATCGGCCCGAAGGGCGAGCAGGTGGGCGTCATCGCGACTTCCGTCGCGCTGAACCTGGCCAAGGAGGCAAACCTCGATCTCGTCGAGGTGGCCCCGAACGCGAAGCCTCCGGTCGCCAAGCTCATTGATTACGGCAAGTTCAAGTACAACGAGAAGATCAAGGCTCGTGAAGCTCGCCGCAACCAGAGCACCGCGGAAATCAAGGAGATTCGTTTCCGCCTGAAGATTGACGACCACGATTTCGACGTGAAGAAGGGCCATGTGACCCGCTTCCTTAACGGAGGCGACAAGGTCAAGGTCACCATCATGTTGCGCGGTCGTGAGATCTCCCGCCCGATTGGTGGCGTGGAACTGCTGCAGCGTCTGGCCGACGATGTCGAGGAATACGGCACCGTCGAGTCCAAGCCGAAGCAGGAGGGCCGCAACATCATCATGACCCTTGCGCCGAAGGGCAAGAAGGTGCACACCCAGTCCGAGCAGCGTCGTCGTGGCGCCGAGTCCCGCGCCGAGCGTCAGGCTCGCCAGGCGGCTCGTCTCGCGGCCAAGCAGGAGTCTCAGGCTCAGGCCGCGGCCGACGCGCAGTCCGCGATTTCTCAGAAGACTTCCGACAAGAAGCAAACCAGCAAGGAGGGCAGCAATGCCGAAGATGAAAACTAATTCCGCCGCTTCCAAGCGCGCCAAGATCACCGGCACCGGCAAGGTGAAGCATGTCGGTTCCGCCATGCGCCACAACCTCGAGCACAAGTCCGCTCGCAAGCGCCGTGAACTGTCCGCCGACGATGTGCTGCGCGGCGGCCAGGCCAAGAAGCTGCACCAGCTTCTGCAGAAGTGAGCATAGGGCTTACCCGGAAATAACAAGACTTTAGAAAGCTGAGGAATAGATTATGGCACGTGTCAAGCGCGCAGTGAACGCCCACAAGAAGCGTCGCGTTGTTCTCGAGAGGGCTTCCGGCTACCGTGGCCAGCGCTCCCGCCTGTACCGCAAGGCTAAGGAACAGCTGCTGCACTCCTTTAACTACAACTTCCGTGACCGCAAGGCTCGCAAGGGCGACTTCCGCAAGCTGTGGATCCAGCGCATCAATGCTGCCGTCCGCGCTGAGGGCATCACCTACAACCGCTTCATCCAGGGCCTGCGTCTCGCCGGCATCGAGCTGGATCGTCGCGCTCTGGCTGAGATCGCCGTCTCCGACCCGGACACCTTCAAGACCATCGTGGACGCCGCCAAGGCCGCCCTGCCTGAGGACGTCAACGCTCCGGTTGAGGCCTGATTGCTTGAAGTCGTGACTTCACACTAGAAACCCCGCTTCCGAGCGGGGTTTCTTTGTACCATGGGCACTATGACCAACGGATTCACCAGACTCACCGAGCAGTTCCTCGTCCACATCGGCGTGGAGCGAGGGCTCGCCACGGCCACCGTCACCGCCTACGAATCCGACATCGCCAAATACATTGATTGGCTCGAAACCCGCGGCATCCACGAACCGGACGCCATAACCAAACAAGACGTCGAAGACTACATCGCCGCCCTTGACCAGGCGGGGGAGTCCGCCCGCTCCAAAGCCCGAAGACTGGCCTCGATCCACGAATTCCACCGTTTCGCGCTCGGTCAGCACGCGGTGACGGCGGATGTTTCGGCCGCAGTCAAGGCGCCCAAAGGCGCCAGCACCCTGCCCGACGTACTCACCGTGGACGAGGTAACCCGTCTGCTCGACGCGGCGGCAGTCGGCGGCTCAACCGATCCGGTGGTATTACGGGACAAGGCCCTGCTCGAATTCATGTACGCCACCGGCTGCCGCGTCTCGGAAGCCACCGGTGCGAATCTGGACGACATCGACCTGGACGAGCACATCGCGCGACTCATGGGCAAGGGCTCCAAGCAGCGGCTTGTGCCATTGGGCAGTTACGCATGCCGGGCCATCACCGCATACCTCAATGCGGGGCGTGGCGAGTTGGAACAGCGCTCCAGCGCCAAGATTCCCGAGAGGCGCGCACTGTTTCTCAACAAACGCGGCAAGCGCATCTCGCGGCAATCGGTATGGGAAATCGTCAAAGCAACCGGGGAGCGGGCCGGCATCACCAAACCACTCCATCCGCACACCTTGCGCCATTCCTTTGCCACGCACCTGATCCAAGGCGGCGCGGACGTGCGCACCGTGCAGGAACTGCTCGGGCACGCCAGCGTGACCACCACGCAGATCTACACGCACGTAAGCCCTGAAACCCTGATCGAAACGTATCTGACCTCACATCCCAGAGCGCGGTGAGACACACCATTTTGCGACGCGTCCGCCCATAGCGGAATCGCGGCGGGGGAGCACCAAAGTCGGCCGGAAATTCAAGGCGTGACAATACAGTACATAACAGCGAACCGTCAGCCAGGAAGAGGTATTCATGCTGCAGATCAAATCGATCTCGAAGCGCTATAAAACCGGTGATTTCGTTCAGCAGGCGCTTGACAAAGTCAGCCTGAACCTACGCGACAGCGAATTCGTCGCGATTCTGGGTCCCTCGGGTTCCGGCAAGACCACCTTGCTCAACATCATCGGCGGCCTCGACCGGTATGACGACGGCGATTTGGTGATCAACGGCATCTCGACGCGCCAATACAAGGATCGCGATTGGGATTCGTACCGCAACCACACCATCGGCTTCGTGTTCCAGAGCTACAATCTGATCCCTCACCAGACGATTCTGTCGAATGTCGAACTCGCGCTGACGATTTCCGGCATCGGCAAGGCCGACCGTCGCGAACGTGCGCGCAAGGCGCTGGAGAAGGTCGGACTCGGCGAACACATCAACAAGAAGCCAAACCAGCTGTCCGGCGGCCAGATGCAGCGCGTGGCGATCGCCCGCGCACTGGTCAACGACCCGGACATCGTCCTGGCCGACGAGCCGACCGGCGCGCTCGATTCGGACACGTCCGTGCAGATCATGAACCTGCTCAAGGACGTGGCCAAGGACCGCCTCGTGGTCATGGTCACCCACAACCCCGAACTTGCGGAACAATATGCCACGCGCATCGTCAACCTGCGCGACGGCGTGATCCGCTCCGACTCCGACCCGTTCGTCGTGGACGAGACGGCCGAACAGCCGGCCGTGTACAAGACGATGGGCCGCGCGTCGATGTCGTTCGCCACGTCGCTGGCGTTGAGCTTCAACAATCTGAAAACCAAGAAGGCGCGCACCCTGCTGACCTCGTTCGCCGGCTCGATCGGCATCATCGGCATCGCGCTGATTCTATCGGTGTCGACTGGCGTGAACACATACATCAGTGACATCCAGCGTGACACGATGACCGCCTACCCGATCACCGTCGACTCCCAGACCTTCGACCTGAGCAGCATGATGGGCGGACAGATGGGCGGCGATGACGGATACGGCGGCAAGACGCACAAAACCGACGGCATCTACCCGGACGACCGCAGCGTCAAGCAGGCGTCCAGCCTGACCAGTTCGATTACCGAAAACAACCTGACCCGCTTCAAGAAATACCTGGATAATTCCAAGAGCGAGATTCACCAGTATGTGGGTTCCACCGGCATCCAGTACACATATGACGTGAAATTCTCCGTGTTCGACCACGACCCCGACGGCACGCTGGTCAATGCGGACGGCGTGACGATCGGATCCAGCGACTCTGCCTCGATGGCCTCGCAGATGGCGTCCACAAGCTCGTCCGGCATGTCCGGCACCTCGTCGATCACCTCGCAGCAGATGTCGATGCTGACCGGCAAAACCGATGAGAACGCCGCGCCCGACTCGTTCAACGAGATCATGCCGGGAGCGGACGACAGCAAGCTCGTAGGCAAGGTTATCACCGACAACTACCAGGTGGTCAACGGTTCATGGCCGAAGTCCAAGGATGAAGTGGTGCTGGTGCTTGACGACAACAACAGCGTGCCGCTGACCACGCTGTACGAGCTCGGCCTGCTGCCCGCCTCCGATTACCACGAGATGATGTCCAAGCTCAACGCCGGCGACAAGGTCAGCACTCCACAAGACAAGATCGACTATGCTAAGGCCCTCGATCAGACGCTGTACATGATTCCGGCATCCGACCAGTACGTCAAGGGCGATGACGGCCACTACCGTTTCATCGGCAACGACAAGGACGAAATCGAACAGCGCCTCGAAACGGCCACCAAACTCAAGGTGGTGGGCGTCGTCAAGGCGAAGAAGGATGCTTCGGCCACGCCGTTGGCCGCTGGTGTGGGGTACGCGCGCGCTCTGACCAATGATTTGATCGACCGTGCGGCCTCCAGCGCCATCGTTACCGATCAGAAGGCCAACCCGAACACGAACGTGCTCAACGGCATGACGTTCTCGCCCTCGGACGATGCCACCAAGGTGGCCGACGCGCGCACCTACGTGGCTTCGCTGGGCGTGACGCAGAAGGCGAACATGGCCAAGTCGATGATGAGCGCCGGGCAGCAGTCCGGCACGGGCGCATCGGACGCCGCTGGTGCTGGTGCTGCAGGTGTCGCTGGCGCGGCGGGTGCCGGCGATCAGGCCGCCGCCATGGCCGCGATGAGCGAACAGCAGCTCGCCGACAGTTTCGACGCGTATATCGCCACGGCTTCGAACGACGTGCTTGTCGCGATCTACGACCAGTACGTGTCGACCGGCACCTACGACGACAACCTCGCCGCATTCGGTGTGGTGAGTCGTGACGCGCCCAGCTCGATCAACATCTACGCCGACAGCTTCGAAGACAAGGACCACATCGCCGACGCGATCACCGACTACAACAACACCGTCTCGAAGAAAGACAAGATCACCTACACGGATTACGTTGGGCTCATGATGAGTTCGGTGACCACCATCGTCAACGTGATTTCCTACGTGCTTATCGCGTTCGTGTCCGTCTCGCTGATCGTCTCCTCGATCATGATCGGCATCATCACCTACATTTCGGTGCTGGAGCGCACCAAGGAAATCGGCATCCTACGCGCAATGGGTGCCTCGAAGCACAACGTATCCCAGGTGTTCAATGCGGAGACCGGCATCATCGGCCTATGCTCCGGCCTGTTGGGCGTGGGCTTGACCGTGCTGCTCAATATTCCGATCAACGCCGTGCTACACCACTTCATCGGCAATGCGGACGTCAATGCCGCCCTGCCGGTGACCGGTGGCGTGGTGCTGGTGATCCTAAGCGTGGTGCTCACGCTGATCGGCGGCCTGATTCCCTCGCGTAAGGCAGCCAAGCAAGACCCGGCCACCGCACTGCGCACCGAGTAAGCGCATCGACATAGTACGAGACGAGATCCATAAACCTCGGAACACTGGAATACCAGCGGCAAAACGGTGTTCCGAGGCGAGCCCGGCGAGTACATTAGGATGGGCGAGCAGGTATTCCCGACAAAGGGGGCGAGGGCAACGATGGACGACTGGCGAGATACCCGCGATAAAGACAGCGCATTCCGTCAAGGAACGCTGCCTATGACAGGAACGTATGTCGTTGCACCCCCAGCGAACCCGGATGTTGATAAGGTAGACAGTATGCCTACCGATTTGCTTGGACGTGAATACGAAACCTTCCCCGCACCCGAACCGCTGCAACAGCACGGTCCGGCGCGTGTCATTGCCATGTGCAACCAGAAGGGTGGCGTAGGTAAGACCACCAGCTCCATCAATATTGCCGGTGCGTTGGCCCAGTATGGCCGCCGCGTGCTTATCGTCGATTTCGATCCGCAGGGTGCCGCCACTGTGGGACTGGGCGTCAACGCGAATACCGTGGAGAACACGATTTACACCGCGCTGTTCGATATTTCCGTGGACCCACATGATGTGGTGCAGCACACCGCATTCGAGAACATCGATGTGATTCCGGCGAACATCGATTTGTCCGCCGCCGAGGTCCAGCTGGTCACCGAAGTGGGCCGAGAGCAGATCCTGAACAGCGTGCTGCGCAAGCTCAAGTCGGAATACGATCTCATCATCGTCGACTGCCAGCCATCGCTCGGCCTGCTCACCGTGAACGCGCTTGCCGCAGCTGATGGCGTGATCATTCCCGTGGCCGCCGAATTCTTCGCCTTGCGCGGTGTGGCCCTGCTTATGCAGTCCATCGAAAAAGTGCAGTCCCGCATCAATCCCGCATTGGAAGTGGATGGCGTGCTCATCACCATGTACACCAAGACACTGCACTGCGAAGAGGTCTGCCAGCGCGTTTACGAGGCGTTCAGCGAAAAGGTGTTCCACACGTTCATCTCCCGCTCCATCAAACTGCCCGATTCCACGGTTGCCGCCGCGCCCGTGGTGGTCTATGCCCCTGAGCACAAGACATCAAAGGAATACCGTGAGGTGGCACGTGAGCTCATTGCTCGCGGCATCGTGGCGTAACGATTATTTCGATAAACGATGAATGAGACTTCCCTTTCTCGGCTCCCCTCTCTGAGGGAAGCTGGCTCGCGTAGCGAGGCTGAGGGGAGCTCCGCGGAAGCCGAAATCAGCACGGAGGAATCCGCCACTTCCGGCTTCCGGGTCAACCTCGAAGTCTATTCCGGTCCGTTTGATGCCTTGCTCGGCATGATCGCCAACAACAGACTCGAGCTGACCGAAGTTTCCCTCTCCTCGATCACCGAGGAATTCCTGACATACGTGCGCGGGCTCGATTTCACAAAAAACATGGATGAGGCCAGCGCCTTTCTCGATATCGCCTCTATTCTGGTCGAGGCCAAAAGCGTGGCGATTCTGCCCGGCGGCGAAGACAGCCAGCACGACGAGCAGAGCCTCGAAGTGCTGCGCGAACGCGATTTGCTGTTCGCCCGACTCCTCCAATACCGCGCCTACAAGCAGGCCGCAGGTGACTTCCGGGCGCGTATCGCCGCCAACTCCGGCCGATTCCCGCACCCGGCGGCCATGGACGAGGGCGTTGCCGCCATGCTGCCTGAGCTGGTATGGACGCTGACTCCGCTCGAACTCGCCCGACTGACCGCCCAGGTCATCGCCAACGCGCCCGCCTCCGAAGTGTCGATCCATCAGCTGCACGTGCCGTTGGTCGATCTGCGGGCCCAATCGCTGGTGGTGCGCGACCGGCTGATCGCGGCATTGGAATCCAAGGGCGACCAGTCGATATCGTTCAGCGAATTGACCCGGGACTGCACTTCTCGTATTGAGGTGGTGGCTCGGTTCATGGCCGTGCTCGTGTTCTTCAAACAAGGTGTGCTGCAGTATCAGCAAGATGGTCCGTTTGCCGAACTGCACCTGAGGTGGGTACCCGGCGTAGCCGAAACGATGAGCGACGTGAACATTTCCGAAGGTGATTTTGCGTAAGGACGGCGATTGGTGACTGAACAGATTGACGCAACGAATACAACCGAACACATGGCGGATGCCGAATCGACGGCTGAATCCGCAAAGGCCGCGGTGAGGGGAGTGGAGGAGACGCACCCCGAATACGTGGATTTCGCGGTAGACGATTTTCCCGGCGGGCTGCCCGCCTGTCTGGAAGCGATTCTGATGGTCGCCGACCAGCCGCAGACCGCCACCGAGCTGGCCCGTATTTTGGCATTGGATCGCAACACAGTCGAAGAGGCATTGCGAGCCCTGCACGATGACTATGAGGGCGATGAATCCCGTGACATCCGCCCGCGCGGCTTCGAACTGCGCCGCACCGCTCGTGGCTGGCAGTTCGCCAGTCGCGCCGCGTTCGAGCCGGTCGTCTCATCATTCGTCACCGACGGCCAGACTGCGAGACTCAGTCAGGCCGCACTGGAGGCGCTTGCCATCGTGGCCTATCGCCAACCCGTCACCCGAGCCCAAGTGGCCGCGATCCGCGGTGTCAACTCCGATGGAGTGATTCGCTCGCTCACGGTACGCGGCCTTATCAAGGAAGACGGCGTGGACCCCGAATCCCGCGCGGCCCTCTTGGTCACCTCCGAATTCTTCCTCGACCAAATGGGTCTGAAGAGTCTCGACGAACTACCCTCCCTAGCGCCATTCCTCCCGTCCGTCGCCGAAATGACACAGTCGAAATCGGAAGATACGGACGTGATTTCGTAGCGATTGGGGCCCGCTGCCTGACCAATATTCGTGCGCTAGACCATCCGATATGTGATTTATGGTCATTGTGACTATAAGTAGTGCTATGCTCTCAATGCAGGGAGAACAACCGGTATGGAAAGAGGCATGGCATGGGATTCGGCAATGTGTCCGAGCGCCGCAGCGCACCGCCACAGGTCGGCGTGTCAGTGGTGATTCTGGCACTCGGCCCGGAAGGCGATACCGGCAACAGTGCCGCCGATTCCGGCAACGCCGCGAACTCGGCCCATTCCCGTCTCTGGTTGCCCCTGGTCAAGCGCGTCCGTCAGCCGTTCCTGGGCTGCTGGGCGTTGCCCGGCGGTGACCTGCGCTCCGACCGGTCGTTGGAACAGTCTGCCTACGCGGCCCTCGAATCGACCACAGACCTGCACCCGCGATACCTCGAACAGCTGTACACCTTTGGAGGCCCGACCCGGTCCCATGGCGGATTGCCCATGGTATCCGTCGTGTACTGGGCGCTCGTCGGCCAGACCGAGGCCGCGGGCTTCGAGGACGGTGACAACGTACGATGGTTCCCCGAAGACGAACTGCCCGAGCTGGCGTTCGACCATCGCCAGATCATCGACTACGCGCTGCTCCGCCTGCGCTCCAAAATCGAATACTCCGACGTGGCCACCCGACTGCTCGGCCCCACGTTCACCCTGCGCCAACTGCACGGCGTCTATGAGGCGATTGGCGGCGAACCCCTCGACTTGGCGAACTTCCGCCGCAAAATGCTTGCCTCGGGCGACCTTGAAGACACCGGGGAGAAGATGCGCGAAGGCCGCCAACGACCGGCCACCGTCTACCGCTACATCCCCAAACGACCTGTCGAGAACGGTACGCCCCACGAATCCGATGGTGACGACATCGTGGAACTGTCCAGACAAGGCGAGCGTGAAGACGCTCTCGACGCGCTGATCCCATCCGCGCGCATCTGATTTTTCCCGCCGACCCGCTTCGGGCCGGTATCACAGACGTATATAGGAAAGGAACCACTATGACCGCACTATTCACTGCGCCGTCCGTTGACGAGATCATCGCCAAGCTGGGCGCGCAAAGCATCTGCGATGCAGGACTGACCCAGGACCCATGGCACTTCGACACCACCACACCCAGCTACGGTCCCGGTGCCTCGATGCTCGACCGTCTGCCCGCCAACGCGCCGCGCCAGCAGGTGTTGCCGGACGAATACCGCAAGGCCTCCGACGAGGAACTGCAGCAGCGCATCTCCGACGCCAAGCAGCGTCTCGGCTCCAAACTGTTGATTCTGGGCCACTTCTACCAGCGTGACGAGATCATCAAGCACGCCGATTTCGTGGGCGACTCCTTCCAGCTGGCCAAGAACGCCACCGAACGCCCGGACGCCGACCACATCGTGTTCTGCGGCGTGCACTTCATGGCCGAAACCGCCGACATCCTCTCCACGCCCGAACAGAGCGTGACCCTGCCCAACCTGTCCGCCGGCTGCTCGATGGCCGATATGGCCAACATCGACCAGGTCCAGGAATGCTGGGACCAGCTCGGCGAGATCTGCGGCACCCAGCCGGACTCCGATGGCTTGCAGCAGATCATTCCGGTCACCTACATGAACTCATCCGCCGCGCTGAAGGCGTTCTGCGGACGCAACGGCGGCATCGTATGCACCTCTTCCAATGCGCACGCCGTGCTGGAATGGGCGTTCGCCCGCGGCAAGCGCGTGCTGTTCTTCCCGGACCAGCATCTGGGCCGCAATACCGCCCGCGCGATGGGCATTCCGCTGAGCGAGATGCCGCTGTGGGATCCGTTCAAGGCACAGGGCGGCGCCGCCGATCCGGCCGATTACGCCCGCGCCAAGATGATTCTGTGGAAGGGCTTCTGCTCCGTGCACCAGCGTTTCACCGTCGAACAGGTCGAACGTGCCCGCAAGGCATACCCGGGCGTCAAGGTGATCGTGCACCCCGAGTGCTCGATGCAGGTGGTCGATGCCGCCGACGGTACTGGCTCCACCGCGTACATCGTCAAGGAGATCGCCAACGCGCCCGCCGGATCCGCCATTGCTGTGGGCACCGAAATCAACCTGGTGAACCGTCTGGCCGCGCAGTACCCGGACAAGACCGTGTTCTGCTTGGACCCCGTGGTCTGCCCCTGCTCCACGATGTACCGCATCCACCCGGCCTACCTGGCTTGGGCTTTGGAGAACCTCGAAGCCGGCAACGTGGTCAATCGCATCACCGTGGACGAAGACACCGCCCGCGAAGCCAAGGTGGCACTGGAGCGCATGCTGCGCGTTCACCCGTGATTCGTCCCTGGCGCTCCTCGTACATGAGGGGAGCTGTCCGCGTAGCGGACTGAAGGGAGCAGATGACGCAAAAACAGAGGAAAGCAACACAATGAGCAACACTGAAATCGTCGTCGTGGGCGCCGGCGTCGCCGGACTGTCCGCGGCACTGGCCGTGGCCGGCACCGGACACGACGTGACCTTGGTAACCAAGGCCGAACTGGTGGAATCAAACACCTATCATGCGCAGGGCGGCATCGCTGCAGCCATCTTCTCCGACGACGACCCGAAGCTGCATGCCGCCGACACCATGGCCGCGGGCCACGGCCTGTGCGACCCGAAGGCCGTGGACATCCTCACCCGTGAGGGTGCGGAGCGCGTCCGCGAGTTCGCCGCGGCCGGCGTCCACTTCGACCGCGACGCGCATGGACACATGCTGCGCGGCCTGGAAGCGGCTCATTCGCGCGCCCGCGTGGTGCATGCCGGGGGAGACGCCACCGGCAAAGTGTTTGAACTGGACGTCTCCGCCATGGTGCGCAAGAACCCGCGCATCCACATCATCGAGAACGCCTTCCTCAAAGATCTCATCGTGCGGGGCGGCCACATCGCCGGCGTCCACCTGCTGATCGACGGGCAGGACAAGGATCTGGCCGCCGACCGGGTGATCTTGGCCGCCGGTGGAGCAGGCCGTATGTACCCGTACACCACCAATCCGCCGGTCGCCACCGCGGACGGCCTCGCCGTCGCATGGCGTGCCGGTGCCCAAGTCGCCGATCTGGAGTTCTACCAGTTCCATCCCACCGCCATGGCCGTGGGCGAGCACTTCCTCGTCTCCGAAGCCGTGCGCGGCGAAGGTGCGGTGCTGCTGGATGAGCATGGCCACAGGTATATGAAGGACATCGATCCGCGCGCCGAACTCGCGCCGCGTGACGTCGTGGCCCGCGAGAACTTCCGCGTGATGCAGGCGCAAGGCGGCAAGCCCGTGATGCTCGACGTCTCGCCGATGGCCCGCGAGAACCCCGACCTGGCCAGCTTCTTGGCCCACCGATTCCCGACCATCGACGCCTATACGCGTTCGCTTGGCTTCGACTGGAGCAAGGAGCCGATTCCGGTGGCGCCCGCCGCGCACTACTACATGGGAGGCATTCGCACCGATCTGAACGCCCGGACCTCCATTCCCGGCCTGTATGCGGCCGGCGAATGCGCTCGTACCGGTGTCATGGGCTCCAACCGTCTTGCCTCCAACTCGCTGCTCGAGGGGCTCGTCTACGGACGCCGCGCCGGTCTGGCCGCCGGCGCGGACGGTGACGACGCGGTCTGGGCACCCGAACCGTTCCTGAACTCCGCCACCGGTGCCGTGTTCGACCATGCGCCGATCGCGCTGGCCGCCCCTGCCGCTACGGCTGCTGCTGACGATACCGCCGCCGACAAGGTGTGGAATCGTACCCGCATCCAGAACACCATGTGGCATGGCGTCGGCGTGCTGCGCGACGAGGCCGGACTGAAAACCGCCATCGCCGAACTCGGCCAAGGCCTCGCCGCCGCAAACGCCCAGGCTGATGTAAACGCCGATGGTGCTGCAAGCAGCGTTGAGGCTTTGGAGAACCGCAACATGCTCACCGTAGGCTATGTGGCCGCCACCGCCGCGCTCGCCCGCACCGAGTCGAGAGGCGCCCACGCCCGCACCGACCACAGCGAGCCAGTCGACAACTGGGCCCACTCCGTCGCCTACATCAAGGACTGACCCATGCTCACATCACACATCATCCGCGTCGCCGTCGAAGCGGCGCTCGCCGAAGACGCGCCCTACGGCGACATCACCTGCGAGACCACCATCCCCGCGGACGAAACCGGCTCGGCCCACCTCACCGCGCGCGAAAACGGCGTGATGAGCGGCATCGACGTGTTCGCCGCAGCCTTCGCCGCACAGAACCCGGCCGTCACCGTCACCGCCGCCATCAAGGACGGCGAGCGATTCCAGCGCGGCCAGATACTCGCCACCGTGAAAGGCCCGGTACGCGACCTGCTCACCGCCGAGCGCATCGCCCTCAACTTCACTCAGCGCATGAGCGGCATCGCCACCATGACCGCCGCCTTCGTGGACGCGGTGAACGCCATCTACGGCGATGATTATGACGGACCCGTCACCCGGCCGCGCCGCTACGAGCGCACCCGCATCGTCGATACGCGCAAAACCACGCCCGGCCTGCGCCCGTTCGAGAAATACGCCGTGGTCTGCGGCGGCGGCCACAACCATCGTTACGGACTGTCCGACGCGGTCATGATGAAGGACAACCATCTGGCGGCGCTCGCCGCGCGCGGCATCGACCTGGCCGGCGCGATCCGCCACGTGCGCGAACAGGTGGGCCACACCACGCATATCGAAGTGGAAGTCGACCGCCTTGACCAGATTCCCGCCGTGCTCGCCGGCGGAGCGGACACCATCATGCTGGACAATTTCTCGCTCGACGACACCCGTCGCGGCGTGGAGCTCATCGACGGTAAGGCCATCGTGGAAGCCAGCGGCAACATGAGCCTGGAGCGAGTGCCAGCCGTGGCCGTCACCGGCGTGGACGTGATCTCCGTGGGCGCGCTCACCCACTCTGTGCGCAGCATCGACCTCGGATTGGATTGGAACTAGTCATGGCCGATACCCCCAACGCATCCGGTGAACCCGGCGAACTGTACCTGGACGCCGCCGCCACCGAATCAGTGAGCCCGGCAGTCATCGAGGCCATGACCCCGTTCCTGACTGAGGCCTACGCCAATCCGGCCAGCGTGCACCAGCCCGGCAAAACCGCGGCCCGCGCGCTGGACGCGGCTCGCGCATCATTTGCCGCGGCATTGGGCGCCCGGCCGGATGACGTGATCTTCACCTCAGGCGGCACCGAATCGGACAATCTGGCCATCAAAGGCATCGCCATGGCGCGCATGCGCAAACTGGGCTTGCGGCCGGTCTGCGGATTCGCCGAAGCCGATGGCAAACAGCCGGCAAATTGTCGCCCGCGCATTATCATTTCCGCTATCGAGCACCCGGCCGTGGCCCAATCGGCGGCATGGCTGCACGAATGGTTCGGTTTCGAAGTCGTGCGCATTCCCGTGGATGCGCAAGCACATCTCGATCTCGACGCACTTGAACGCGAGCTCGACGGCGAGGCCAGTGAACGTACCACGATGGTCTCCACCATGCTGGCCAACAACGAGGTCGGCACCGTGGAACCCGTGGAGGAACTGGTCCGCATCGCCCACGCGCACGGCGTGCCCATCCATGTAGACGCCGTACAGGCCGCCGGGCAGATTCCGATTCGTTTTCGTGACTGGGATGTGGACGCCCTGTCCGTATCCGGACACAAATTCGGCACCCCCAAAGGTCTGGGAGCGCTGCTGGTACGCGGCCGCACACCCATCGAACCGGTGCTGTCCGGAGGCGGGCAGGAACGCGGCCTGCGCTCTGGCACGCAGAACGTGGCCGGTGCCGTGGCGCTCGCCATCGGACTCAACGAATCGAATGCGCGCATGCAGGCGCAGTACCGTGAGTTGGTCGCGTCCCGAGACATGCTCATCGACGCGGTTCGCCGGGTCGCGCCTCGCGCCGACCTGACCGGCGACCCCGAACGCCGTCTGCCCGGTCACGCCTCCTTCATCTTCCCCGGCGTCACCGGGGAAGCGCTGCTCGTCGACCTGGACGCGCGCGGCATCGCTGCCTCATCCGGCTCGGCCTGCGCCATCGGGCGCCACGAGATTCCTGCCACGTTGCTGGCGATGGGCCTCGAACCGTCCATCGCCAAATCGGCATTACGCATGACCTTCCGCAAGCCGCTGACCCGCGAACAAGTCGAACGCATCAGCTTGGCCATCGAAGAGTCCTACACCGACCTGACCCGCCATTAAATCTGACGCCACTTACCAGAAAGGAAACGACGTGAGCACCACCACTTCAGCGCAACCCGCGCAGCTCACCCGCAACGAGCGCCTCGACCGGCTGCCCTTCAACAAGGCGCACCGCAAACTCCTCGTCGCCTCCGGCATCGGCTGGGCATTCGACGCCATGGACGTCGGCCTCGTCTCCTTCGTAGTCGCCGCCATCGCCGCCGACCCGCACTTCAACCTCACCCCGACCGAAAAGTCATGGGTGCTGTCCATCGGCTTCGTCGGCATGGCCATCGGCGCGGCAGTGGGCGGCTTCATCGCCGACCGCGTGGGCCGCAAAACCGTGTTCACCGCCACACTGATTATCTTCGGCATCGCCAACGGTGCCATGGCCCTATCTTGGTCACTCGGCATGCTGCTCGGCGCCCGACTGATCATCGGACTGGGCTTGGGCGCGGAACTGCCGGTCGCCTCCACGCTGGTCTCCGAGTTTTCGCCGACCAAACAGCGCGGCCGCATGACTGTGCTGCTGGAATCGTTCTGGGCCGTCGGCTGGATCGTCGCCGCCATGATCGGCTACTTCGTGATCCCGAACACCGGCGACTGGGGCTGGCGCTGGGCGCTGGCCATCGGCGCGCTGCCACTGCTCTACGCAATCGTCACCCGCGTGCACATCCCAGAATCCGTGCGATTCCTCGAAGCCAAGGGTCGCGAAGACGAAGCCGAAAAGGCCGTGCGCTACTTCGAGGAAGCCGGGGGAGTAGCCCCGGTAACCTCTCCCAAGGGCAAGCCGCTGCCGAAGATCAAGACGCGCGAACTGTTCGGCTCCAAGTACCTGGCCCGCACCATCGCCATCTGGGCCACGTGGTTCTTCGTGAACTTCTCCTACTACGGCGCGTTCACATGGATGCCGTCGCTGCTCGCCGACCAGTTCGGCTCCCTGACCAAGTCATTCGGCTACACGCTCGCCATCTCCATCGCCCAGCTGCCCGGTTACTTCCTAGCCGCCTGGCTGGTGGAGGTCTGGGGCCGCCGCAAGACGCTGAGCATCTTCCTGGCCGTCTCCGCCGTGGCCGCCTTCGCGTTCTCGCAGGCCGGATCTGTGGCCCTCGTGCTCGTGTTCGGCATGCTGCTGTCCGCCTCCAACCTCGGTGCGTGGGGCGTGCTGTACGCCGTGACCCCGGAAATCTACCCGACCCGCCTGCGTGGCGCGGCCGCCGGTGCCGCCGCAGCGGTGGGCCGCATCGCCGCCATCATCGCGCCGCTCCTCATGCCGTGGTTCCTGACCCTGTCCGGCGGCAACAAGGCCGTGGCCTTCATCATCTTCGCCGCCGCCTTCATCATCGCCTGCGTCGCCGCCCTCTGCCTGCCCGAACGCAAAGGCCTCGATCTCGAAGACTGACGGAAGTCGATGACGGGAGAACAGATATTTGCCTGATTACCGGCAGAACCCCCGCGTCCCGGCGAAAGGGACGCGGGGGTTCTGCCGTTTGAAGGCCGTAAAAACGGCAGAAATCCCGCGAGGGGTTCGTCGAGACGCGGGAGTTCTGCCGTTGTGAGGTGCTTTTCTATGTTCCGACATAGTCAAGGTGTGCGAGTACCATCGTGACGGTTTGTGTGTAGGTATGAATAAACACCTCAGAGTAAGTACTTAAGTACTCGAGAACGCAAGTACCGAACGATTACGCAAAAGAATCAGTATTAAGAGAGGTTTCGATGGCGGTTCGTGGAGATATCCGTAATGTGGCGATTGTGGCTCACGTCGATCACGGCAAGACCACCCTGGTCAATGCCATGCTTCAGCAGTCGCACGTGTTTTCCGAGCGTGAGGAAGTGCCGGATCGTGTAATGGATTCCAACGATCTGGAACGCGAGAAGGGCATCACCATCCTCGCCAAGAACACGGCCGTGGAATACACCGGTCCGCTGGCCGCCAAGTACGGCCACCCGGAGGGCATCACCCTCAACATCATCGACACCCCCGGCCACGCCGATTTCGGCGGCGAGGTCGAGCGCGGCATCTCCATGGTTGACGGCGTCGTGCTGCTCGTGGACGCCTCCGAAGGCCCGCTGCCGCAGACCCGCTTCGTGCTGCGCAAGGCCCTCGAAGCCAAGCTGCCGGTCATCCTGTGCGTGAACAAGGTCGACCGCCCCGACGCCCGTATCGAAGAGGTCGTCGGCGAAACCTCCGACCTGCTGCTCGGCCTGGCCGACGACGTGCAGCACGAGGGCATCGACCTGGACCTTGACCAGCTGCTTGAAATGCCGGTCATCTACTGCGCCGCCAAGGCCGGCTACGCCTCCGTGAACCAGCCCGCCGACGGTGGCCTGCCGGACAACGACAACCTCGAGCCGCTGTTCGAAACCATCATCTCCACCATCCCGGCCCCCGAATACGAGGAGGGCGCCCCGCTGCAGGCTCACGTGGCCAACATCGACTCCTCCGACTTCCTCGGCCGACTCGGTCTGGTCCGTATCTACAACGGCACCCTTGAGAAGGGCAAGACCTACGGCCTGTCCCGTGTGGACGGCTCCCTCGAGAACTTCCGCGTCTCCGAACTGCTGCGCACCCAGGGCCTCGAGCGTATCCCGGTCGAATCCGCAGGCCCCGGCGACATCGTGGCCGTTGCCGGCGTTAACGACATCATGATCGGCGAGACCATCGTCGACCCCAACGACCCGAAGCCGCTGCCGCTCATCCATGTGGACGATCCGGCCATCTCCATGACCTTCGGCACCAACGACTCCCCGCTGGCCGGCACCGAGGGCAAGGACCACAAGCTCACCGCCCGCATGATCAAGGACCGTCTGGACCGCGAGCTCATCGGTAACGTGTCCATCAAGGTGCTGCCCACCGACCGTCCCGACGCTTGGGAAGTCCAGGGCCGTGGCGAGCTGGCGCTGGCCGTGCTTGCCGAGCAGATGCGCCGCGAAGGCTACGAGCTGACCGTCGGCCGTCCGCAGGTGGTCACCAAGAAGATCGACGGCGTGATCAACGAGCCGATGGAAAACACCACCATCGACGTGCCGGAAGAGTACATGGGTACCGTCACCCAGCTCATGGCCGACCGTAAGGGCCGTATGGATGGCATGACCAACCACGGCTCCGGCTGGGTCCGTCTGCAGTTCACCGTGCCGTCCCGTGGTCTGATCGGCTTCCGCACCGCGCTGCTTTCCGCCACTCGTGGCACCGGCATCTCCTCCTCCATCTCTGCCGGCTACGCGCCGTGGGCTGGCGCCATCACCATTCGCCAGAACGGTTCCATGGTTTCCGATCGCAAGGGTATCGCCACCCCGTACGCCATGCAGCGTCTGCAGGCCCGTGGCAACTTCTTCGTCGAACCGCAGTCCCCGGTGTATGAAGGCCAGGTCGTGGGTGTGAACAACAAGCCCGACGAGCTGGACGTGAACATCACGCTGGCCAAGCACATGACCAACATGCGTTCCTCCACCGCTGACGTGCTCGAAACCCTGACCCCGCCGATCAAGATGAGCCTTGAGGAGTCCCTGGACTTCGCCAACGAGGACGAGTGCGTGGAAGTCACCCCGGAGTCCATCCGCGTGCGCAAGATCATCCTCGGCCGTGAGGACTGGTACAAGTGGCGCGCCAAGCAGCGCCGCCAGAACGCCGCCCAGCAGGGTAAGTGATTTGGTGCGGCTGTAGCCGACCATTCTCTCTAGCTCCCCTCTCTGAGGGGAGCTAAGTTTATTCCTCACCAAGTCATATCCCCACCTATACTGAAACGCATGACTGTGAAGAGCACTACTGAATTGCGTCCGTGGTCGTATCGCCAGAACGCGCTGGTCAAATCGTTGATCACGATTGCGGCGGGCGTGGCTTCCGCCTTTGTGGGCACGTTCGCCCACCGTATGGGTGCGGAACTGAATATTCCGTATGGTCTGGTGCTGGCGTTTCTGCTGATCGGCCTATCGACATGGTGCGCCCGTTCGCGCATGGGCGCGGTCGGACTGGCCCTGCACCTCATCGCCTCCTCACTGACCGCATGGGGCATGGCGCTGACCACCACATCCGGCAAAGCGCTCATCGTCGCCGGATTCCAAGGCGACATGCCGTTCTTCTCCCAACATGCCGGCTACATCTGGCTGTACGGCCTGATACTGGTCCAAGTCGTCCTGCTCATTCTTCCCGCCCGCTGGTTCGTCATTCCCACTCATTCTGAATCGCGCGCGTAACTATATATGGCGATACATTCCCGGGAATGCGTCGCGTATCGGCGGGCGTAGGGGATTACGGCCGCTACCATAGAACTTTATGGCACGCATGAAACTGTTTTACTTGGGCCCGGAGGGCACCTTCACCCATCAGGCGGCAATGACGGCCGCCGACCAGTTCGCCACACTCGGCGACTTCGACCTCATCGCTCTGCCCGACGTGCCCGCGATCATGCAGGCCGTACAGTCGCGCCAAGGCTGGGGCGTCATCGCATGGGAAAACAACGTCGAAGGCTATGTGGTCCCGAATCTCGACGCGCTGATCGACGCCCCCAACGCGGCCGGCTTCGCCCGGATCAGTGTGGACGTGGCCTTCAACGCCTTCACCGTGCGCGGCCACAGCATCTACGACTGCACCGGCAACCCCGTCAGCGCCCACCCGCACGGTCTGGCCCAATGCACCCGGTTCATCGCCGAACACCATTTGCAGCCCGAACCCGCATCCTCCAACGCCGCCGCCTGCCGCGACCTGAAACCCGGCCGCGTGGCGCTCGGCCCCAGCATCTGCGGCGAACTCTACGATCTCGACACCCTCGCCGAACATGTGCAGGATTTCGATGGCGCGCACACCGAATTCCTTGTCATCGCCCCGCGTGATGTGGTCCAGGAACTCAACGCCCGCGCCCACAGCAATGACGCCGGCGACTTCGAAACCATCATCACCTTCATCCCGCTGGTCACCGGCCCCGGCGTACTCGCCGACCTGCTGGACGTCCTGCGCGATGCGGGACTGAACATGACCAGCTTCATCTCGCGCCCGATCAAAGGCCACGACGGAACCTACAGCTTCATCGCCACCCTTGACGCCGCCCCCTGGGAGCCGAGATTCCGCACCGCACTGGAAGAGATCGCCGGACACGGCGACTGGGCAAAAACCCTGGCCGTCTACCCACGCCGCGAACGCCCGAACCCGCCGGTCGACGCCTGGATGCTGCCCGAGGGCGGCGTCCACATCACCAATCGCGCGCCGGAAGGCTGGCAGTACACCGAGGAAGCAAGGAAGGAACTGCTGTGGTAGATACAGTCGGAATCGTCGGACTCGGATTGATCGGCGGCTCGCTCGCACGCCGCCTGACCGAGCGCGGCGTGCGCGTCGTCGCGTGGAACCATCGCCCGCACCCCTACGCCCAGGCCGAAGCCGATGGCATTTTCTGCAAGAGCACGCTCTCCGAACTCATGGATGCCGAGCCGGATGTGGTCGTGCTGTGCAATCCGCTCAAGGCGATGCCCGCAATCCTCGCCGCCCTGGCCCCGCTCATGGGCGACCATCCGAACACCACGCTCACCGACGTGGGCTCGGTCAAGGGCATGGTCCGCGATCAGGTCAAGGCTGCCGGGCTGGGGAAGTGCTACGTCGGCGCCCATCCGATGGCCGGCAACGAACTGTCCGGCTGGCAGGCCGCCGACCCGCATCTGTACGACGGTGCCCTATGGGCCATCACCGTGGACGAGTCCACGGACTACCGCCGCTTCCTCGACGTCGCCGCGATGATCACCAAGGACGTCGGCAACCGCGTCATCGTCGTGGACGACGAAACGCATGACAAGGCCGCAGCGATGATCTCCCACATGCCGCATGTGGTGTCCACCGCGCTGATCAACGAACTGGTCGCCAACCCGGACCGCAACATCGCCGCCGCGCTGGCCGCCGGCTGCTGGAGGGACATGACCCGCGTGTCCCTGACCGACCCGGACCGCACGCGCGCGATGGTCGAGGAAGACTCGCTGAACGTCGAAGCGCTGCTGCGCCGCATGGCGGCACGTCTGACCGATATGGCCGACCAACTGCACGCTGGTGCCGCCGGCGAGCAGGATGTGATGGGATTCTTCGCCGAAGGCGACCCCTTCCGCCGGTACAAGGCCGCCGTGACACATGCCGGCATCACCGCTGCACAAGACGGTACGGCCACCGCTGCGCCGCAAGCCGGCACAACTGCCGCCGGATTCCCGGAACGCGAGCTCGCCGTCCCCGAAGCCGGCTGGCAGCAGACCCTGCTGTTCTCCGCACGCCGAGGAGAAGCCATCACCGGCTTCGTCCATCCACGTCAGGCCATCATCCAACTGCGCCCCGCCATGTAACTGCGTACCGCCATGTAGGCCCGTGCGCAGGTTCCCCTCGCCGCCTGTCACGAAGAAGGCCGCGCGAGGGGGATGAAGTTGCCGCTTGTTTTCGTGAGAAGACCGTGTGGCTCCGCTGTTCGAAAGGCTCAAAGGAGTAAGGTAGTCTGTACCGTTTTTCGGGAAACGCATCGAAGTTGATGCGGCGAATGGTTAAGGGGGATGATGACGTATGACGTTACCAAGGCAGATTCCGGCCGGTGCCCGCGTGGTGGTGCGCATCACCGACGGCATTGACCCGGTCGACCACCGTATGAAGTTCCGCGACTATGTGGGTCACGTGGTTTCCTGGGACGGATACACGTTGGAGATGGTGCGTGACGCCGCCGCCAATGGTTCGCGCCCGGCCCAGAACGTGACCATCCATCAGGAACAGATTGCCACATTGAAACCCGTGCCGGAGCGGCGCAACACGCCACCCCGGCCGTAACCCAAGGCCATAAAGAATTCGGAGGAGAACGAGAGTGTCATCTACGCAGTTCGACGGCGATATCGACTCCTTCGTCTCCTATCTGAAGTCCAACCGCGGCCTGTCAGCGAATACGCTCAAAGCGTATCGCGCGGATCTCACGGCATGTCTGCACCTGTTCGAGCTGCGCGGCGTGACCGATCTGAACGAGATCACGCTGGATGATCTGCGTAGCTGGATGGCGGTGGAATCGCGCGATCACGCCCGCAGCAGCATGGCCCGCAAAACCGTGGCCGTGCGCGGGTTCTTCGCGTGGGCCTATGAGCATGGGGTGACCAACACCGACCCGGCCGCCACACTGATGACTCCCTCGATTCCCAGCACGCTGCCCGCGGTGCTCACCGAATCTCAAGCTGAGCAGTTATTGGATGTCGCCGAACAGGCCGTTGCAACAAACCAGTACAAGGGCGATGGGGGAGCGGCAGCCGCGTCCGGCAGTGGCAGCGGCAAGGCAGTCGGCAAGACAGCTGATAAGTCAGCCGACACCGTAAACCGCAACGAGGCACCCGCCCGTGCAGACAAGCGCGACAGCGCCCGAGTCGTCGCCGAATCGCAGCGCAACGCCGCGATTCTCGAACTACTGTATGCCACCGGCATCCGTGTCGCCGAACTGGTGTCGATGGATATCGTTGACGTCGACTTCTCCAATCGCACCATCAAAGTCACCGGCAAAGGCAACAAGCAACGCGTGGTGCCGTTCGGACTGCCCGCCCAGCGTGCGCTGGAGACTTGGCTTGAACAAGGGCGGCCTGTACTGGCCCGTACGGCAACGGATGCAGCCAAGTCCCGTGCTGCCAACGCCCTGTTCCTCGGCGCACGAGGCGGCCGTATCGACCAACGCATAGCCCGTGACATCGTGCACAGAGCGGCCCGAGAGGCCGGAGTGCCGGATATCAGTCCCCACGCCTTGCGGCATTCCGCGGCCACGCACATGCTGGATGGCGGCGCCGATTTGAGGGAGGTGCAGGAGATGCTCGGGCATTCCTCCTTGAAAACTACACAACGCTATACGCACGTCTCCATCGAGCAGCTCAAGAACCGTTACGGACAGGCCTTTCCGCGGGCATGACCACTATGTGGACATTGGTTAACAAACTCAGCAAAGACTGAACCTAGCCGGCAAGAACCCCTGAATTTTACATGGGTGTAACAAAAAATACACTGCTTGTCTCCCAAGTGCGCAAAAATGACAGGTAACAGCAACGGGGTTGGGTGTCCGAAGCGGCGGGAAGCGTAAGTGTCCCGACGATGAGGAAATCCGACCCCGTTCGCATGAGGCGGGGCTGAGACGTCCTGCAACCTAATGAATAGGAGAAAACATATGAAGAAGAAAGCTCTTGCTTTCGCTGCCATGGCTTGCTCCGTGGCCATGCTGCTGAGCGCCTGCGGCGGCTCCAACAGCAACGCTGCCTCCGGTGACACCGCTGGCTCCAACATCATCACTGCGTACAACTCCGAACCGCAGAACCCGCTGATCCCGGGCAACACCAACGAAACCGGCGGCGGCAAGCCGGTCGACCTGCTGTTCTCCCGTCTGGTCTCCTTCGACAAGGACGGCAAGGCTTCCAACGAAGTGGCCGAGTCCATCACCCCGAACGATGACGCCACCCAGTACACCATCAAGATCAAGTCTGGCTGGAAGTTCACCGACGGCACTCCGGTGACCGCTGAGTCCTTCACCAAGGCCTGGTCCTACGTGGCCAACGCCAAGAACGCCCAGAAGTGCTCCTCCTTCTTCTCCGCCATCGCCGGCTATGACGATCTGCAGAAGGATGGCCTCAAGGGTGACGAGCAGCTCTCCGGCCTCAAGGTCGTGGACGACACCACCTTCACCGTCGACCTGAACCAGTCCGACTCCGTGTTCCCGATTAAGGTCGGCTACTCGGCCTTCGCCCCGCTGCCCGAGTCCTTCTACAAGGACCCGAAGGCCTTCGGCGAGGCTCCTGTGGGCAACGGCCCGTACAAGTTCTCCAAGTGGGACCACAACAAGGAAATCGCCCTCGTCAAGAACCCCGACTACAAGGGCAACGAGGACGTCAAGAACGATGGCGTGACCTTCAAGGTCTACACCGACGACTCCGCCGCCTACCGCGACATTCAGGCCGGCAACCTCGACGTGATGGAATCCGTCCCGGCTGCCTTCACCAAGACCTTCAAGACCGACAAGAAGGTCCAGGCTTACTCCGAGGCCGGCTCCGTCATCCAGACCTTCACCATCCCGTCCTCCCTTGACCACTTCAAGAACGACGAGGAAGGCCAGCTGCGTCGTCAGGCCATCTCCATGGCCATCAACCGTGACCAGCTCATCGACAAGGTGCTCAACGGCAACGCCACCGCCGCCACCGAGTTCACCTCCCCGAAGACCCCGGGCTACTCCGACTCCCTCAAGGGTGCCGACAACCTGAAGTTCAACGCCTCCAAGGCCAAGGAACTGTGGGCCAAGGCTGACGCCATCTCCAAGTACGACGGCCAGCTCACCTTCTCCTACAACGCCGATGGTGGTGCCAAGCCGCTTTACGACGCCGTCGTGAACCAGCTCAAGAACAACTTGGGCATCGACGCGGCCACCAACCCGATCCCGACCTTCCAGGAATTCCGTGACGCGGTCACCAACCGTCAGATGAAGGGCGCCTTCCGTACCGGCTGGCAGCCTGACTACCCGTCCGCCGAGAACTACCTGTGGCAGCTGTACTCCACCGCTGCTGCTGATGGCAACGGCTCCAACGATGGTGACTACAAGAGCCCGGCCTTCGACGACATGTGCAAGCAGGCCGCTGCCGCCAAGTCCGTCGATGACGCCAACAAGCTGTACCAGCAGGCTGAGGAAATCCTCCTCAACGACCTTCCGGCCATCCCGCTGTACTACTCCAACGCCTCCGGTGTGGCTTCCCTCAACGTGAAGTCCGGCTACGCCTTCGATTGGCAGAACCTCCCGACCTACACCGAGATGTCCAAGAAGTGAGTCTGACTCACTGAACGGATACCGTTAGGTAGTTCGGAAATAAAGGGCGAGGATCGCAAGATCCCCGCCCTTTTTGTTGTGTGAGGGGTGCTTGCTCCCGCCAGCGGGAACCAAGTTAAAGTATCCACTATCCGACCGCAACCATGGACATATCCACCAGCATTGCCCAATCTCAAACCTTGCGTTAACGCAAATTTACATATCACAGTCCGGGCATGCGGTAAACTGTCGGAGTATTTATCGACCGGTGGGGGCGTACTATGCCCTTTCTGGCCGGTCTAGGAAATAAGGAGCAACCGTATGGGTAAGTATCTTCTGCGACGCATTCTGCAGATGATTCCCGTGGTTCTCGGTACGACTCTTCTGGTATATGCCCTTGTATTCGCCCTGCCGGGCGACCCTGTCAAGGCCATGTTCGGAGACAAGCCCGTCAATGACGCCGTCGCAGCCCAGATCCGCGCAGAATACCATCTCGACCAGCCGTTCATCGTTCAGTACTTTATCTACCTGAAGAATGCACTGACCCTGAACTTCGGCGATACCTTCGCCGGCCAGCCCGTTCTCGACGAAATCACCCGCGCCTTCCCGGTCACCATCAGGCTCGGCTTGATGGCGTTCGTGTTCGAGGCGATTTTCGGTGTGGTCTTCGGCATTATCTCGGGCCTCAAGAAGGGCAAGTGGTACGACACCGTCATCCTGATCGTCTCTCTGCTGCTTATTTCCGTGCCGACCTTCGTCACCGGCTTCGTCATGCAATATGTCTTTGGTATTCAGTGGGCGATATTGCCGGTGACGGCAGGCGCCGACCCCGGCTTCCTTGATCTGCTCATGCCGGCCATGGTGCTCGGTTCGGTGTCGATGGCCTATATCATCCGACTGACCCGCTCCGAAATCTCCTCCAACATCGCCGAGGATTACGTGCGCACCGCACGCGCCAAGGGCATGTCGAACGGTCAGGTCATGCTGCGCCACGTGTTACGTAACTCCCTGATTCCAGTCGTCACTTACCTCGGCCAGGACATCGGCGCCCTGATGGGTGGTGCCATGATCACCGAGCAGATCTTCAACATCCACGGCATCGGCTTCCTCACCTACCAGTCCATTCTGAAGGGCGAGGCAAACCTGGTGGTGTCCATCGTCACGTTGCTCATGCTGATTTTCGTAGTGTGCAACCTCGTTGTCGACATGCTGTACGCGGCCCTCGATCCGCGTATCCGTTACGCGTGATAGGGAGGAGTGAGTCACATGGCAAACGAAACCACTGAAAACGAGCTCAACGAGACCGGCGAGCCAGGAACCGAATACTTCATGGAAACCCTGCCCGGTCAGGACCGTTACGTAGCTCCTCTCGACGAGACCCCGTTGCAGGACGTCGATTCCGTCGACGAATCCGCACCGGCCACCAGCATGTGGGCCGACGCATGGCGAACCCTGCGCCGCAATCCGCTGTTCATCATCTCCGGGCTGCTGATCCTCTTCATCATCGTGGTGGCCATCGCCCCCGGTCTGTTCACCAAGCAGGATCCGAACGCCTGCGATCTGGGCAACTCCTTGAGCCCCGCCTCCGCCGGACACCCCTTCGGCTACGACCTGCAGGGCTGCGACGTGTACACCCGCGTGGTCTACGGCACCCGTACCTCACTGTCCGTCGGCGTGCTCTCCACGCTACTAGTCGTGATTGTCGGTACCCTGATCGGTGCCGTCGCCGGCTTCTTCGGCGGTTGGGTCGACGCGGTGCTGAGCCGTATCACCGACATCTTCTTCGCCCTGCCTATGCTGCTCGGCGCCATCGTGGTGCTCCAGATGTTCAAGACCTCCAAGTCCATCTGGAAGATCGTGCTGGTGTTGACGCTCTTCGGCTGGGTCGGCGTATGCCGTATCGCCCGAAGCGCCGTGCTGGAATCGAAGAACCTCGAATTCAACACCGCCTCCACGGCCCTCGGCTCCACGCCTGCCAGGAATCTGTTCCGCCATATCCTGCCGAACTCCTTGGCCCCGATCATCGTCATCGCCACCACTTCGCTGGCCTCCTACATCGTGGCCGAAGCAACCCTAAGCTTCCTTGGCGTCGGTCTGCCGACCACCACGGTGAGCTGGGGTGGCGATATCTCCAGCGCACAGACCAACCTGCAGACCGATCCGATGGTGCTGTTCTACCCGTCCGCCGCACTGGCCATCACCGTGCTTGCGTTCATCATGATGGGCGACGCCGTCAAGGACGCCCTCGACCCGAAGAGCCGTACGGCCTGAGTGAGGGGAGTGGAGAATCATTATGACTGACAACACCAACGCCAAGATGCTGGCCATGCAGAAAGAACATGGTCCGCTGCTGGAGGTCCGGAACCTGGCCATCGACTTCACCACCGACACCGGCAAGCCGGTGCATGCGGTGCGCGACGCCAACTTCACCGTCTACCCCGGCCAGTGGGTGGCCATCGTGGGCGAATCCGGCTCCGGCAAATCCACCTCCGCCATGGCTGTGCTGGGCCTGCTGCCCGGCACCGGTCACGTGGTCAACGGCTCCATCAAGCTTGACGGCGAGGAAATCGCCGGCGCCAAGCAGAGCGAGTTCGACAAGCTGCGCGGCACCAGGATGGGCCTCGTGCCGCAGGACCCGATGAGCAACCTCAACCCGGTGTGGCGCATCGGCACCCAGGTCAAGGAGGCGTTGAAGGCCAACAACATGGACGTGGACCATGAGAAGCGCTCCGCCCTCGCCAAGGCCCTGGCCGGCGACGAGGTCGAAGTCAAGGGCAACGACGACGAGACCTTCCTCGGTGCCAAGGAACTGCCCGAGCTCATGACCGAGGCCAAGAAGGCTTTGACCGAAGCCGGCGTGTCCGGCGAGGCCTTCGACAAGGCCGTCGCCCGCTTCACCAACGAATGGGTTCCGGGCTCCGAAACCCGTTGGCGCGTGGCCGACGACCTCATCAAGGCCGGCGTGGCCGACGATCAGGCCTGGTACCTCGCCAAGAAGTACGTCATCGGCTCCACAATGGATGACCGTATCGCGGGTCTGCTGTCCGAGGCCGGTCTGCCCGACGCCGCTACCCGTGCCCGTCAGTTCCCGCACGAGTTCTCCGGTGGTATGCGCCAGCGTGCGCTCATCGCCATCGGTCTGGCCTGCCGCCCTGACCTGCTGATTGCCGACGAGCCGACCTCCGCTCTGGACGTGACCGTGCAGAAGCGCATCCTCGACCACCTGCACATGCTCACCGACTCGTTGGGCACCGCCGTGCTGTTCATCACCCACGATCTGGGCCTTGCCGCCGAGCGTGCCCAGCACATTGTCGTGATGTACAAGGGTCAGGTCGTCGAATCCGGACCGTCCCTCGAGGTGCTGCAGCACCCGCAGCACCCGTACACCAAGCGACTCGTGGCCGCCGCCCCGTCGCTGGCCTCCCAGCGCATCATCTCCGCCAAGGAGCGCGGTGAGAACGCGGACGCCCTGCTCGATCACCACATCGCCGGCGAAAGCACGCTTGAGAAGAGCGAGCACATCATCACCGTCGACCACTTGACCAAGGAATTCAAGCTGCCCCGCAAGAAGGAGATGTTCAAGGCCGTCGACGACGTGTCCTTCTCCGTCAAGCGCGGCACCACCCTGGCCATCGTGGGCGAATCCGGTTCCGGCAAGTCCACCGTGGCGAACATGGTGCTTCACCTCCTGAAGCCCACTTCCGGCAAGGTGTTCTACGAAGGCCGCGACACCTCCACGTTCAAGGCCAAGGATCTGCTCGGTTTCCGCCGCCACGTTCAGCCGGTGTTCCAGAACCCCTACGGTTCGCTCGACCCGATGTACTCCATCTTCCGTTCCATCGAGGAGCCGCTGCGCATCCACAAGATCGGCGATTCCAAGTGGCGAGCCAACCGTGTCAAGGAACTGCTGGACATGGTCGAGATGCCGGCTTCCGTGATGGGCCGTTACCCGAACGAGCTTTCCGGCGGCCAGCGTCAGCGTATCGCCATCGCACGAGCCATGGCTCTGGATCCGGACGTCATCGTGTGCGATGAGGCCGTGTCCGCCCTCGATGTGCTGGTGCAGGATCAGGTGCTGCGCCTGCTCAACGACCTGCAGGCCGAAAAGGGCCTGAGCTACCTGTTCATCACCCACGATCTGGCCGTGGTTCGTCAGATCGCCGACGAGGTTGTGGTGATGCAGCACGGCAAGCTCGTGGAGCACGCCACCACCGACGAGGTCTTCGACCACCCGCAGAAGCAGTACACCCGAGACCTGCTCGACGCCATCCCCGGCGGCAAGCTCCAACTCGGTCTGGACTGATAATCTGCGTTTGAGCGCATTGTATTGGGTTCTTTCCATCCGTGGAAAGAACCCAATATTCGTATGCGCAGGTTTGCATGATGGTTCGCGTGGGACGAAAGGCAAAAATTGGTGTTTTCCCGATGTTGTCCCACAAATTGTGGGACAACATCAACATCAATCGATAGACATGAGTGTTGTCCCACAGCAGATTTCTCACGAAGCCCGGAATTACGCCATTCTTAGTGTGGTCGATAATTACTCATGCTGTGGGGTGTGGGACGGCCCGCGAAAATCGTCGATTTTCGGATGTTGTCCCACGGAATACGTCATACCTCGTATGTGATCGTGAGTGGGGCGTGATCGGACCAGCGTTTGTCATACGTGGGAGCCTTGTCGATGACGAATCCGCGTGCGGTCTCCGCCAACTCGGGCGTGGCGAACTGGTAGTCGATTCTCCAGCCGACATTGTTGTCGAAAGCGCGCCCTCGCTGGCTCCACCAGGTGTATGGCCCCTGAATGTCGCCGGCCAACGAACGCATCACATCCACGAACTCGTATTCGTCCAGCCATTTGTCCACGTAGGCACGTTCTTCGGGCAGAAATCCGGCGTGCTTCTCATTGGCCTTGGCGTTCTTGATATCAAGCGGCGTGTGCGCGATGTTGAAATCGCCGCAGAGCACGGCCTGTTTGCCGCCATGCGCAGCCTCGTCCCGCAACGCGCCCATGCGCTTCAGCATCGTGTCCAGAAAACGGTACTTCTGTTCCATTTTGGTCGGATAATCGGTGTTGCCAGCATGCACATATACGGATGCCACGGTGATCGCGTAGCCCTCAGGCGTTTTGACATCGGTTTCGATCCAACGCCCTGAATCCACATCCTCGCTCAGACCTGGCAGCCCATATCGCTTGTCAAGCACTTCCAAGTCGGTGAGCAGTCCGACTCCCGCGCGGCCTTTCACCCGGCAGACCTCGTTCATGGCATGGAGGTTGGCCGGTGCCTCGATCTTGCCGGCGGTGGCGTATTCGAAACCAAATTCATCGAAAATAGAATCGACATCGTCTTGAGGCGCGCGAACCTCCTGTATGCACCAGACATCCGGCGCATGCTTGCCGGCCCAATCCTCGATGCCCTTGCGCTTGGCCGCACGAATGCCGTTGACGTTAGACGTGGTAATGGTGATGGTCATGCGGCCATACTATTTTGGCCTCCCTACGAATCGAACCGGACATCGGCGGCCGCGATGCTCAGCTTTCTCTAAGCCTGAGTGCTAGTGTTAGCAAGGTTGCAACCGTTACATGAAACGAGGAATTATGGGACTGTTCGGATTCGGCAAGAAGAAGAGCAAGAAGGAAGCCGAGCCGGCCGTTGAGCCTGTCGATGAAGACAAGGTGGCTGCCGCAGAAGCGAACGCTGCCGCAAAGGCCGAGAGCGCGGAGACCGTGCTCGCCGAACCGGCCAGCGAATACCAGGGCCGCGGAGAAGAGCGAGGCCCGTGGGACGTCAATGATGAGGACGTGCCCGATTATGACGATTATCTGGATCTGGGCGCCTACTACCTGCCCTTCCTCCGGGGCATCCAGCTGCGTATCAAGGCCAACCGCGCCACCCAGCAAGTGCTTGGTTCCACCATCACCTTCGGCTCCTCCAGCCTGGAGATCGAAGCCTTTGCCGCACCCAAGACCCTGGGACTGTGGGATGACGTTCGCGGTGACCTGCTTGAAGCCAACAAGGCCGCTTCTGAAGTGGACGGTGTGTTCGGCACCGAACTGAAGCTGCCGGTCAATGTCAAGGGCGGCAAGACCGTGAACACGCGCATCGTTGGTGTGGACGGCCCGCGCTGGATGCTGCGTGGCATCTTCTCCGGCAAGGCTGCTATCGATCCGGACAGCCCGGAGACCGAGGCGCTGAACAAGTTCTTCGCCGGCATCGTCGTCGAGCGTGGCGAGGAGCCTTTGGCGCCGCGCGATCTGATCCCGATGCATCCGCCGGTCGCCCCCGCTGAGCGTAAGGCCGCCAAGGCCGCGGCCGAAGCCGGCGAGGCGAACGGCAAGGAACACTTCAAGGACATTCCGGACAACAAGCCGAAGGGCCCGTTGAGCCAGGACCAGCAGACCGAAGTGAAGACCACGCTGTCTCGCGGCCCGATGTTCTCCGAAGTTCGCTGATTTATAGGAAGAGACTTGGCAGACAACAAACGCACCGGCCTGTCCGCTCTAGCCGACGCCGGCAATGAAGGCGAGGATTTCTCCGTCATCGACGCCATCGGTGGCCCGCGTGGCGTCATCGAATCCATGCTGCCCGGCGTGGTGTTCGTCGTACTGTTCGTGGCCACGAGCAATCTGAATCTCACCATTGCGGTTTCGGCCGTGCTGGCGGTATTGCAGGTTATTGTGCGACTGATTCAGCGCCAGTCGGTAATGGGCGCGGTCTCTGGTCTGGTGGCGGTAGGCATCTGCCTGATTTGGGCATGGCAGACTCATGAGGCCCGCAATTACTACATCTTCGGATTCATTACCAATGCCGGCTATGCCGCGTTGCTTGCCGTGTCGCTGATTGCGCGCGTGCCCGGACTGGGTTTGGTCGTCGAATTCATCCGTAGCCTGCCCACCGAGCATTTCAAGGCATGGTTCCATGACTGGATGGACGACAAGGCCCTGAAACGCGCCTATATGATTGTCACCGGCCTGTGGGTCGGTCTGTTCCTGCTGCGGCTGGTGGTGCAGGTGCCGCTGTATCTGACCAACCATGTAGCTGCACTTGGCGTGACCCGCCTGCTCATGGGCATTCCGTTCTGGGCATTGGCGATTTGGGTGAGTTACCTCATTATTGCCACGCCGATGCACCGGCATAAGGTCGCGGCTAAGAAGATACAGACTGAAGTCGCTGTTGATGCCGAACTCGAACCGAGCGCAACCGGAAAGGACGATGATGCAAGCTGAAGTTCGTATCGAACGATACGCCGACCAAGGCCGCTGCGTGGCCCATATCGACGGTCGTGTGGTGTTCGTCCGCTTCGCCTTGCCCGACGAACTCGTGCGAGTCGAGCTTGACGAGCCCCACGACCGGGACGACCGGTTCTGGACCGGCGAAGTCGTCGAGGTTCTCGAGCCGTCTGAAGACCGAGTCACCCCGGCATGGCCACTTGCCGGTCCCTTGGCGATGGGCGGGGGAGTGGGCGGCGCGGATCTCGTGCACGTCTCTTTGCCCGGCCAGCTCAAGTGGAAGGCCATCACCGTCTCCGAACAGATGAGCCGACTCGGCCATATCGACGTGGCCGTTCCCATCGAGCGCATGCCCGGCGACAAGGCAGCCGGCGGCCTCAATTGGCGTACCCGCATCGAAATGATTGCCGACGACAACGGCATGCCATCCATGCGCCGGCGCGGCACACACAACCGCGTGGCCATCGACACCATGCCGCTTGCCACGCGCACGCTGCTGGACGTCGCCAAGCGCGAACACGTGTGGGAGGGCGGCTTTGAACCCGGCTCCCAGATTCGTCTTTCCGTGCCCGAACCGCGCGGCGAGATCGTCGATACCGCGGCAGCAGACGACAATTACGCCGTACTTGTGGACGGCGAACTGCGCGCCGGCTCCCAGCTGCTCACCGAACAGGTGACCATCAACGGCACGACCTTCGACTATCAGGTTGACGCCAACGGTTTCTGGCAAGTGCATCGCCAAGCGCCGATCGCCCTCGGTACGCACGTGATCAACCTGGTCAACGGGCAGCTGCAGTCAGCGGCGGACGCCGTAATCTGGGATTTGTATTCCGGTTCCGGCCTGTTCACCCTGCCGCTGGCCACAATGACCGGTGAACGCACCCGCATGCTCAGCGTTGAAGGCGCGCGTGTGGCCGTCAAGAACGCCCAGCGCAATCTGCGCGCCATGAACCTGAACGACGTGGACGCCCGCGCGGGTGACGTCTCGCGCACGCTGGACCATGTGCCGGCGCATCTGGCCAAGCCGAATGTCGTAGTGCTTGATCCGCCGCGTGCCGGTGCTCGTGCCAAGGTCTGCCGCCAGATTGCCGCGGCCGGCGCATCCAGCGTGGTCTACATCGCCTGTGATCCCACCAGCCTCGCACGCGACACCGCGACACTCATCGGCGAAGGCTACGAGCTCAAAGACATCCGTGCCTTCGATATCTACCCGATGACCCACCATGTTGAGACGGTGGCCCTGTTTACCCGCTGACAGGTGAGCATATGACACGACGAATTCTCGGATTGCTGGCCTGCATGGCGGCTGTGTTGTCCCTGGCCGCCTGCACGCCGGCCGGTAGGGCGGTTGGCGATACCCAAGACAGCATGCCGGAAGTCGCCCACGATTCCACACATCCCACGGATGTCACAGTCGGCTTTGTGGGGTCGACTGACACCGCCGCAGACGAGTTCGTCATCAATGCGCTGTCTGATGACAAACTCAATGTCTACTATGCCTCGCTCGAAACATCCGCAAGCTCGGCAAACGCAACTGATGGTGTATCCGGTGAAACCGAATCTTCTGACGCCGGCACTACCAGCGAAAACGGTGCCGATAGTATGGATGCTCATACTGGCGTCGACAAGAATGCGGCCACCGCACAGCAGGGTGTTGCCGATTTCGTAGCTCGCGCGGTCAAAATCGTGGTTATCAGCGGCATCGACGTTACCGACGCCAACCGGGAGAGCTGGAACCAGACGTTGACCAATGCGCGTGAAGCCGGTATTCCAGTCGCTCTCATTGATCCAAAGCATGCGCCCGAAGATGAACTGCTGTACGCCGTCATCCTTCACCTCAACACCAACAGTGCCGATTCTGGCGACACTGCCGATACCAAGCCAATGACTATTACTGACGCCGTGCTCACCATCACGCGCGACGAACCCCACGAACGCGAGATCAAAGTCACCGTTTCCTGAGCCGAATCAGGCCCTTGAAGCTGAGAAAGCACCCTGAATCATCCCTGAGCCTTAGCGGATTGCGAAACAAGACGCGGTAGGCTGGGGAATATGAGTGCAACAACAGCCGTGGAAATGCCTGAGATCGGAGCAACCGGTCTTACCCCCAAAGAAGTGGTGCAGCGTATCGAAAGTGGCCAATCGAATGCGGTGAAAACATCCACCTCGCGTTCGGTTCAAGATATCGTGCGAGCCAACGTATTCACGCTGTTCAACGGCATCATCTTCGCCGCGATGGTACTGGTGCTGATCACCGGTTCCTGGAGGGACGCGGTGTTCGGTTTCGTCATCATCATCAACACGGGCATCGGCATCGTCACCGAACTCAGGGCCAAGCGCACGTTGGATAAGCTTTCCATCCTTGTGGCCTCCGAATTCCTCGTGCATCGTGACGGCAGGGACGTGGAGGTGCCCCACAACGAGATCGTGCTCGACGACCTGCTGTGGATCCGTGCCGGCGAACAGGTGCCGGCCGACGGGCAGATCATCCAGACCTGGGGACTGGAACTCGACGAATCCATGCTCACCGGCGAATCTCGTACCGTGCGCCACAAGGTGGGGGAGCAGGTGTATTCCGGTGCCACCGCGGTCTCCGGCATGGCATTGGTCAAGGTCAATGCGGTCGGCAGCCATTCCTACGCCGCCACGCTCACCGCGCAGGCCAAGGTATACAAGAAAACCGTGTCCGACCTGAACAAGGGCATCAACACGATTCTGAAATTCATGACCTTCCTCGTGGTACCGCTGTGCATTCTGCTGATTCTTTCGCAGATTCATACGGTCGGCGGTTGGGGCACGGCACTCTCCACCGGCGAATGGCGGCAAGCCGTGGTTTCCGCGGTCGCCGGCGTAGTAGGCATGATTCCCGAAGGCTTGGTGCTGCTGACTTCGCTGAACTTCGCGGTGGCCGCCATGCGTCTCGCCCGTCACAATACGCTGGTGCAGGAGCTTGAATCCGTGGAGACACTGGCTCGCGTGGACGCGCTGAACCTCGATAAAACCGGCACGATCACCGATGGCGGTATCGCCTTCAACCGGCTCGTGATGCTCGATTCCGCCAATGCGGCTGCGGAACAGGCAGCCACGCAGGCCCTCTACGACTGCTGCAACGAAGAGCAGCCCAACGGCACCGGCCAAGCCGTACTCGCCGGGCTTAAGGCCCAAGGATATGGGGCAGGTGCGGTTGAGTCTCGTGTCCCGTTCTCTTCGGCGCGCAAATGGAGTGCGGTGCGTAAATCCGGCGAGACCTGGTACATGGGAGCGCCGGAGGTGATTATTTCTGCGCTTGAGGGTGACTATTCGTCGGTGTTGCAGCAGGTTAACGAGTATGCCAATGACGGCAACCGTGTGTTGCTGGTTGCGCGGTCTACAGCGCCCCTCAGTCCGCTTCGCGGACAGCTCCCCTCGGAGAGGGGAGCCGAGAAGAGCGAGCTGGCTTCCCTCTCCGAGGGGAGCTGTCGCCAAAAGCGACTGAGGGGAGCAGTTGAGGGAGCCAATGTATCTGACGACCCGCAGCTCGACCCCAAGGCTGAGCCGATGGCGTTGGTGTTGTGCTCTGAGAAGATTCGCGAGGACGCCGAGCGGACGCTCGCTTGGTTCCGTGAGCAGGGTGTGCGCTGTCGTGTGATTTCCGGCGACAATCCAGTGACCGTGGGTGCCATCGCCCGCAGAGTGAAACTGACAGGCGACCATGAGCCGGTGGCGATGGACGCGCGCGAACTGCCCGAGGACGTGAACGAACTGGCCCGCGTGCTCGAAAACGTCGATGTGCTCGGCCGCGTGCTGCCCGACCAGAAGAAGGCCATAGTGCAAGCGCTGCACACGCAGAACCACGTGGTGGCCATGACCGGCGACGGCGTCAACGACGCGCTCGCCATCAAGGAGGCGGACCTTGGCATCGCCATGGGCAATGCGGCACCCGCCACCAAGGCCGTGGCCCAGGTGGTGCTGGTGGATTCGAAGTTCTCGCACCTGCCGGACGTCGTGGCGCGAGGCCGTCAGGTCATGGCCAATATGGAGCGCGTGGCCAGCCTGTTCCTCGTCAAAACCGTGTACTCCGCGCTGATTTCGCTCGGCGTAGTGCTGACGCAAATCCCATACCCATACCTGCCGCGCCATATCACGTATATCGGCGCTCTCACCATCGGCATGCCCGCGTTCATTCTGGCGCTCGCGCCGAACACGCGCCGCTATATTCCGGGATTCCTCAAGCGCGTGGTCACGTTCGCGCTGCCGGGCGGCATCGCCACCGCGCTGTCGGTGTTGCTGGCTTCATGGACCCTGCCGAACGTCATGGGCTGGGATGTGGTGAACAATGACGCCGATCTGTCGGCTTTGCGCGCCACCAGCGCCATTATTCTGTTTTTGATGGGCGTGTTTGTGCTGGCCCGTGTGGCGAGGCCGCTCAACAGCTGGCGAGGTGCGCTGGTCGCGGGGTTCGCGGCGGCCGGCATCATCGGCGCGTTCATCCCGTTCGTGGCGAACTTCTTCGCGCTGATTCTGCCTACCGGCACTGCGTTGGTGGCCACGCTGATTGCGTTGGGCGGCGCGGCCATGATTTTCGTGATCTGTCTATGGCTGGCTCCGCTGGTCGGCAGAATATTCGGCAATCTACTGCGCCAGCACGGTTTCAATATCTAATAGCGGCGAATTGTCTCACACTTCAAGCCGACACGCCAGAGCCAAAGTAACGTGCCCGTACCATGTGTAGCGGATAATCAGCGGCATCATAAGCCGATTCATGATTTCGGAGGAAGCATGTCCTTACGCGACGACCAGCTGGCTACCCTCAAGGCAGCCGGCAAGGACTTCGATTACTACAACATCGCCAATCTTGACGGCATCGATCATCTGCCGTACTCGCTGAAGGTACTGGTCGAGAATCTGGTACGCAACATCGACGGTGCCAACATCACCGACGAACACGTCAAGACCCTGCTCGACTGGGATCCGAACGCCGAACCCAGCCACGAGATCCAGTTCACGCCGTCCCGCGTGATCATGCAGGACTTCACCGGCGTGCCCTGCATCGTGGACCTCGCCACCATGCGTGACGCGGTCAAGGACCTTGGCGGCGACCCGGAGGTCATCAACCCGCAGGTCCAGTCCGATATGGTCATCGACCACTCTGTGCAGATCGACAAGTACGGCATCGCCGACGCGGTCCAGCAGAACATGGACATCGAATACCAGCGCAACGGTGAACGCTACCAGTTCCTGCGCTGGGGTCAGCAGGCATTCAAGAACTTCCGCGTGGTGCCGCCGGGAACCGGCATTATCCACCAGGTCAACATCGAATACTTGGCCAAGGTGGTCATGAGCAAGGCCGAGGCCAACGGCAACACGCTCGCCTACCTCGACTCCTGCGTGGGCACCGACTCGCACACCACCACCGAAAACGGTCTGGGCGTGCTCGGCTGGGGCGTCGGCGGCATCGAGGCCGAGGCCGCCATGCTCGGCCAGCCGATCTCCATGCTCGTGCCGCGCGTGGTCGGCTTCAAGCTCACCGGCTCCATCCCGGAGGGCGTTACCGCCACCGATGTGGTCCTGACCATCACCGACATGCTCCGCAAGCACGGCGTGGTCGGTAAGTTCGTGGAATTCTACGGCGAAGGCATCGCCTCCGTGCCGCTGGCCAACCGCGCCACCATCGGCAACATGGGCCCCGAGTTCGGCTCCACCTGCGGCATCTTCCCGATTGACAATGTCACGCTCGACTACCTGCGCCTGACCGGCCGCTCCGAAGAGCAGGTCGCGTTGGTCGAAGCCTACGCCAAGGCCAACAAGCTGTGGGGCGACGCTTCCGACCCGGATTACGTGGAACCGCAGTACTCCGAATACGAGGAACTCGACCTCGGTACCGTGGTGCCGTCCATCGCTGGCCCGAAGCGCCCGCAGGACCGCATTCTGCTGTCCGAAGCCAAGAGCATGTTCGAGAAGACCGCCCCCGCCTACGAGACCGAGAAGACCGTCAAGGATCCGGTGGCCGTGTCCACCGACTTCCGTGGCGATTTCGACATCGAAAACGGCGACGTGGCCATCGCCTCGATCACCTCATGCACCAACACCTCCAACCCGTCCGTGATGATCGCCGCCGGCCTGATCGCCCGCAACGCACATGCCAAGGGCCTTAAGCCCAAGCCCTGGGTCAAGACCTCGCTGGCTCCCGGCTCGCAGGTCGTGGCCGACTACCTCAAGGCCGCGGGGCTGCAGGACGACCTCGATGCACTCGGCTACCAGCTCGTCGGCTTCGGCTGCGCCACCTGCATCGGCAACTCCGGCCCGCTGCTGCCCGAGATTTCCGAGGCGATCAACGCCAACGACCTGACCGTCACCGCCGTGCTTTCCGGCAACCGCAACTTCGAAGGCCGCATCAGCCCGGACGTCAAGATGAACTACCTGGTCTCCCCGCCGCTGGTCATCGCCTACGCGCTCGCCGGCACGATGGACTTCGACTTCGAGACCCAGCCGCTCGGCACCGACGCGGACGGCAACGACGTGTACTTGAAGGACATCTGGCCCACCAATGCCGAGGTCGCCGCCGTGGTCGACGGCAGCGTGAGCCGCGAGATGTTCCTCAAGGACTACGCCTCCGTGTTCGACGGCGACCACCGCTGGAAGGGCCTCGACGTGCCGGAAGGCGAGCTGTTCGCGTGGAACGACAAGTCCACCTATGTGCGCAAGCAAACCTTCTTCGACGGCATGAAGGCCACGCCGGACCCGGTCGCCGATATCCACGGCGCCCGTGTGCTGGCCCTCCTGGGCGACTCGGTCACCACCGACCACATCTCCCCGGCAGGCGCGTTCAAGGCCTCCAGCCCGGCCGGCAAGTATCTGACCGAGCGCGGCGTGGAGCCGAAGAACTTCAACTCTTACGGTTCTCGCCGAGGCAACCACGAGATCATGGTGCGCGGCACGTTCGGCAACATCCGTCTGCGCAACCAGCTGCTCGCCTCCGTGGGCGAGGAGGTGACGCCTGGCGGCTTCACCTACGACTTCCTCGCCAAGAAGCCGACCACGATCTTCGAAGCCTCCCGCGACTACATCGACAACAAGGTGCCGCTCGTGGTGCTCGCCGGCAAGGAATACGGCACCGGCTCCTCGCGCGACTGGGCCGCCAAGGGCACGGTGATGCTCGGCGTCAAGGCCGTGATCACCGAAAGCTTCGAGCGCATCCACCGCTCCAACCTGATCGGCATGGGCGTGCTGCCGCTGCAGTTCCCGGCAGGCGAATCCTATGAGTCCCTGGGCCTCAACGGCACCGAGACCTACGATATCGCCGGCGTCGAGAAGCTTAACGAGGGCGTGACCCCCAAGACGGTCCACGTCACCGCCACCCACGAGGACGGCTCCAAGACCGAGTTCGACGCGGTGGTCCGCATCGACACGCCCGGTGAGGCCGACTACTACCGTAACGGCGGCATCCTCCAGTACGTGCTGCGCAACCTCATGAAGTAACCACCTTCTTGGCTCCCCTCTCTTGAGGGGAGCTGTCAGCGAAGCTGACTGAGGAGAGCAAGGCCGGTATCCGCCAACGGATACCGGCCTTTTCCACGCATGCCAAAATGCTATACTGTATAGCATCTTCGAAATGGAGGTTGCCATGACCATGGTCCAAATGAACGTTCGCATTGATGCGAAACTGAAGAACGAGGTCGAAGAAGTCCTCAAGGGCAAAGGCGTATCGGTGAGTGACGTAATCCGGTCGCTGTGGTTGTACATCGCCGACCGCAAGGAAGTGCCGGCATTGGAAACGACCGCCGAAGAGCAAGCCCGCGAGGAGGAAAAGCAGCGCAAGCTGAAACTGATTCGAGAAGGTGCCGGATACGTACACAAGGAACTGGTCAAGGCCGGACTGATCTCAGAAGACACCGACCTCATGGAAGGCCTTACCTACAAGCAGTTCCGCGACAAAATGTACGACGAGCAACTTGATGCGTATTACAACATGAAGAGGGCCGATTGATGACCGACGTTTCCATGCAGCGTATTTTGCTCGATACCAACGTACTGTTGGACTATTTGCTCCATCGCGATGATCACGCCAAGATGGCGGAAGCGGTTATGGAACTTGGCGCGAAGAACAACATTACGTTGTTGTGCGCGTCATTGTCGCTGAAGGATATCGCATACCTATCATCATCGGCGATTCGTAGGGAATTCAAACCGAATGAATCGGAAGTGGAGAATTTCACTCGCGGCTTTCTGTCGTCACGGGTGCCATGGCGTTGTATCGAGCAGGTGAAGGAGATGTGTGACATCGTCGCTGTCGATGAGTCGACATGTGATAAGGCTTTTTCCCTGCAAAAACGGCATCGGGATTTTGAAGATGATCTGATCATCGTTGCCGCGCAACAATCCGGTGCCAACTGTGTGGTCACATCGGATGCCGAATTAATCAGTCATTTTCCCGAATATTGCAAAACACCGGCTGAAATCGTGGCGGCGCTGGAATAAATGAGCGTGTGGCTCCCCTCACGGAGGGGGAGCCACCAATGACGTGCCGGCTTACTGTAGCCTACTGCGCCTGCAGACGGAACTGCTTCCAGATGTCACTGAGCTTCTGGCCGTTACGCGTGCGCTTCCACACGTCCAGACCGCCGCCGCGACGTCCTCCGGCGGCGGCACGGGCCGCGGCGGTCGGAGTCGGATATTCGGAGCCGTCATCCAGACGGAGACGACCGTTTTCGGTGACCGTGGCAAACCAGCGCTCGCCCTTGCGCGGCCGCTCCCACACCAGACGTTCGCCCGGCACCAGAAGACCCGCGTCAATCACCTGCCGGATCGTGACGCGCCGCGAACTATGAGACGGCCGTGGAGAAGTCTTCGACAACTCATCGACATTCTGCTTGGTCAGATCGCGGGCGTCCTTGTCATACCGGATGCCCCAGTATTCCACGATGAGTCGGACCGCCTCTTCCTGCCGCGCTTCCAGCAATGCGGGTGTGCAGTCAGCGAAATCCTTCAACTGATTGGTCAGCGGGAAACGACGCGAATCCGCGCGCAGCAGCATGCGGTCGCGACGTGCCGGATATTCACTCAACCTGTCCAACTGATCCTCAGGGCCCTGCACCAGCGCCATATTGCCGAGTCGGTACATCCAGAAATCATGCTGATCCTGCGGCCAGTCCGCAAACGATTTCGACCGTTCGATATCCAACGGCATAATCGGCAGCGCACTGAACCGGCGTGGTCGATCCAACTGCATGCCGGCCTTCTGCTCGTTGGCGCGAATCAGCAGCAGACGGACCAAATCGCCGTCACCCTGCATCTCGCCATGCAAACGGACCAATGCGCCTTCACGGTCGCCGTCCGAGACATGCAACCCGTTCACGCGCTGGACCAAATAGCCCTTGTCAAGATCACGGATGGCGGCGTTCGCATAACCGCGCCGCTCCAACGCTCCAGTGCGATTCAGCGTGCGGATGCCGGTCACCTGTTCCAATGCGGTCAGAATTTCCAGCAGCCGACGCTCGTCATGGGCACCCAACGATTCCAGCGTGGCCGTGGTTCTGGCGATACGCGAGGCACGAACCACAAACGGCGACAAATCGGCGTCGCCCAGCCCGCGATACGAATTGACCAACGCCCACATGGCCACGGGCTTCCACTCGTGGCTGCGGTAATCATCCAATCCCTCAAGCCGGCTACGCACCTCGGCGGGCAGTACGGTATCGCTGGGGCGTGCGATGATCCGCCACGCCATCGCGTAGGGTGCCAGCACCTGGTTGATGAACGTGGGCACCGTGCCTTTGTCGATGTACGGTTGCAGCACGTCGGCCAGGAAATCCTCGATGAGCTTGTCGGTGGCCGGCTTGTGCGTGAGCACGAGATGCAGATAGGCGAAGAATTCCTCACAGTCATGCGGATCGTCGCCAATCGGGTCAATGATGTCATCCCAACGGGCGGCGTACACGTCAAGTTCGGCGGTCGACAGGCCGGCCGTGGCGCGCGCCTTGAACACGTCGGACGAGGTGAGCGGCAGGCCGCGCATGTTCATCACGTCGAAGATGCGATGCGCGCCGTCGAGATCGTCGGTGGTCACGATGACCAGCGTCACCTCGTTGACCAGATACTGCGCGAATTGCTGGCGTTCGGCATCCGACCAATTGGAAATCTCGTCGTACGTCTTACGGATGTTGGCTACGATATTGCGTTGCGCTGCGGTCGCCAGATCATCGTCGTTCATATCGAACACGGATTCGAGATTGTCTTCCTGCACGTGTTCGCGGAAGAACGCTGCGTCGCGCTCGCGCAACGTGAGGCGAGGCTCGGTGACGATGCCGCGCAGCTTGTCGCCGGGCTCCACCAGCAGCGCATCGAGTTGGCGCATGAGGTCCGGGTCGCGCTCCAGATCGCGCAACACGGCGATGATGATCGACAGGGATACCAGCCGCTGCTGCCCGTCGATTACGTCGTAACGGTTATCGCCCTCGCGCACCAGAATTAGCGAGCCGAGGAAGTACGGAGTACCGGGCGACTTGCAGGCGTCATCCAAGTCGCTTACCAGTTGCAGGATGTTCTCGGTCTTCCAGATGTAGGCCCGCTGGAATGAGGGGATCGTGAACCGGAAATCCGGGGTGAACACTTTCCCGAGTGGTAGTTCCTTCGCACTGATTGCCATGTCAGCCCCTTCGTCGCCGGCCTGTGGACGGTATGCCGGCATACCAACTTGTGCTCAAGCCTACCAGTGTTTGCCCGACGGCGGGCACATCACGCCGGCTCGGGCACCGACCCCTCATACAAGTAGAACGAAGACGGGTTTTCTCCCGGCACGGATGCGGGCAGTGACTGCTCGCACACCTGCGTCAGGCCGCGATGCACATAGAACCCGACATCGCATGTGGTGTCCGTGAACAGGAAGTAGTCGCGCACGCCGGCCAGGCGGAACGCGTCCATCAGCGTCTCGAACATGCGCCGGCCCAGCCCGTGGCCGCGCGCCGCCGGGTCAAGTACGAACAGCACCACTTCCGCCGCATAGTCATGCCCGGCGCTCGCGGCCTGGGCGCGCAGCCGTTTGTCGATGCCGAGAATGCCCAGAATCTCGCCGGCGGCCTTGATTCCGCCCTTCGCGAACACGAGCCGCGCCAGCGCGTTCCACGAGTTGATCCGATGCGAGTTGAGCGGGCTCCGATGGTCCAGCGCATCGACGCGCCCCACGATCAGGGCGACCGGCTGGCCGTCCAGTTCGGCGACGAACGCGTTGGTGGTGCGCGCCAGACAGTTCTCCCAGTCCGCTTCGGCCGCCAGCAGACCGGTCCGCTCATCGAATTCGGCATACCAGGTGCGGCGCACCAGGTCGATCAGCGCCGGATAGTCATCCCTACGTAATGTTCGAATAATCGCTTCACTCATATTCCCATTATGACTGATACGGCTCAACAACCGGACGACTTACAGCCGCGCCGGCAGATCGGCCCGCTCCACCAGCCGCGCCATCTGCACGCGGCCCATGTCGAGCTTGTTCGCCGCGGAAGAAAGATGCGCCTTCGCCGTACGCTCCGAAATGAACATGCGGGAGGCGATTTCGGCGTTCGTATAGCCCTCGGCCGCCAGCATCACGGCCTCGCGCTCGCGGTCGGGCAGCGCGTCGAGCAGGGCGCGCGCCTCATCGCGGCGCGAACGCGGCCGCGTGACGCTCAGATCGTCGATCAGCTGTTTCTGACTGGCCGTGTTGAACTGCGGCGCGCCCTCGCATACCCCGATGATGCGGCGGATGATATCGTCCGCCGCATCGGTTTTCGACACGAACCCCTCGGCGCCCGCCTCCACCGCGCGTTCCACGGTGCCGGACGGACTCAACGAGGTCAGGATCAGCACGTGCGGCGCGGGGGAGAGCGAGCGCAGCAGACGGGTCGCCTCGATGCCGTCCACGCCGGGCATGGCGATGTCCATCAGCACCACATCCGGCTTTTCCTCGGCAGCCCGCCTCACGCAGGTCTCGCCATCGGTGGACGTGGAGACGACTTCGATGCGCCCGTGAGAATAATCGTTGAGGATCAGGCTCATCGCCTGGCAGATCATCGGATCGTCATCGATGACGCTGACCCGGATCGGCTTGGGCTCTAAGCCGGTGCCGCTTCCGATTGGACCGCCGCGTTCGGGCTTTCCACCAGACACACTATTCCCGTTCTTCTCACTCACGCTAGCCATCTTAGCTGCGCCAAGGCAGTTGCACGTCGACATGGAACAGGTGCCGATCGTCCATCCCATACCGGCATTGCCCGTTGACCGAGTGCACGCGCGCTGCCAAACCAGGCAGTCCGGCCCCATGGGCCCGCTGCGTCTCGGTCGCATCCGTGGCGATCGGATTGCTGATATGGATATGTACGCCCGCCTGCGGCGTGGCGGAGACCTCCAACGACACCGGCGCTCCGGGCGCGTGCCGCCGCGCGTTCGTCAATCCCTCCTGGATCGCGCGGTAGGCCACCTTGCCGATTGACTCATCCATCACGCTCAGCTGCTGGATATCGATCCAGGTGTTGAGCGACGTGCCCGAGTTGCGCGTGTCCGCAATCAGCGCATCCAGCGATTCGCGGGTCAGCGACGTGTCGTCGGACGGGGCGAGCTGCTCCCATGCCTGGTGCGGGTTGCGCAGCATGTCGATGATCGAGTGGGCCTCGTCCAATGCCCCGGCCGACTGCCGACGGATGTCCTCGGCCTTATCCGCCAACGATTGCGCTTCGGGGGAGTCGCCGAGCTTGGCCGCCTCCGCCTTGAGCGCGCTGGCGTTCAGGGCCATCAGGGACAGGGAATGCGCGAGGGTGTCGTGCGCTTCGGCTGCGATGGCGTCGGCGAGCTGCTGGTTGGTCAGGTCGGTCTGCAGGGTCGCGGCATGCGTGGTGGCCGCGCTGGCCACCGCATTCGCCGTGCGCAGGCGGGCGCGCGAACGGATATGCAGGCCGATGAGCGTAGCGATGGTCACGAACACCAGTGAGGCCACCGTGGCGGTGATGATGACGGTCGGCTCCTCCACCAGCATCACCATCGGGGAGCCTGAATCGCCGCCGGTATGCGGTTGAGCGAAAATCAGATGCCAAATCGAGGCTTTGGGCTGTTGCAGGGCGTCGCGGAGCTGGGAGATGAGCGTCACGATGGTGCCGCCAACCGTGGCGCGGATGGTCGTGTTCCGGTTTGAACGACGGGCGAGCAATGAGGTCATCGCCATCAGTGCGATGAGCGAGTCATACGGGAACACGACCACCAGCGCGCAGGCGATCCAGAACGTCGCCTCCGGGTATTCGCTGCGGGCCAAGAGCAGGAACCCTGCCGGGAATGCCAGCAAGGTGCAGAGGACCATCAGCGTGTATCCTGCGGAATCCTGCGCAAAATTCTGGGCGAAGAACGAGGTTTGCGCCATGCACATGAAACTGGCCAATGGCACCATAACGACCGAACACCATACGCGCGTAGTCACGGGCACCTCGTCCGTATCCGGTGTAGGAACCGGGGACCCCGTGCCGGGCATAGGGCGAGCGTCAGGCCGTGAGCCGGGTCGGAAACCGGGGTATGGCCCGGCGGCGCGTTGTGGGTTCGTCATGCTTTCCACTGTATGACCTGCATCCGGCCCCCGCCACTGGACATGCGGGCACCGTTATCACCTCCGTATTGCCCGAACAGGCAACGAACAATGACCGTTCGTCCACTAACGTCGCTGTTTCGCGGCCGGTAGCGTCGTGCTCACATCCCTATTTCGGGGAAGATACGAGAAGGAGCACATCATGTCCAACCACAACATCGCCCCGCAGCCGGTTCCCTCATCCCCACAGCAGTACCAGCCACAACAGCCTCAGCCTCAGCCGCCGCAACCGCAACATCTGCATACCACCATCTGCGGCATCGCGGCCGTGGTGTTTGGCGCGTTGGGTTTGGTGCTGAGTTTTATTCCCATCGTCAACAATATCGCCGCAATCCTTGGCTTCATCGGCGTCATACTGGCGATTATCGCCATAGTGGGCACCTTCCGGGGCAAGAAACGCGGCAAGGTGCTGTCCATTGTGGCGGCGGTGCTGTCGGTGTTGGCCATTGTGATCACGCTGGCCATGCAGTCCGCTGCCAGCAAGGCCATTGACGATTCCATTAAGGAGTCCAAGGGCATCGACACGTCACAATCCTCATCATCAAAGTCCGCGGGCAAATCGTCTGATGCCTCCAAGAGCAAGGCATCCGAGCAGAAAGCGCAGGGCGAGCAGGATTTGGAAGGTGATATCGAAGGTGCCCACGTGAAAATAGTCTCCGCCGTGAAAAGCGTCAACGACTATAACGGCAAGCCCACCGCTCTGGTGACTTATGAATGGACGAACAACACGTCCAAGAACAACTCGTTCGCCACTTTGGCTCACCCGAACGTGTTCCAGAACGGCACCGAACTGGAGACGGCAGTATACTTCGATCAGCCTGAAGGCTATGACGCGAATTCGTATTTGGCCCAAACACAGCCCGGGACCGCGGCAACGGTGACGCTGGGCTATGTGCTGCAAGACGATTCGCCGATTACGGTGGATGTCACTGCGTTCCTATCAACGGATCAAGACACCAAGGTGACGCATACCTTCACGTTGCAGTGAATCGCGCGGCGGTCCAAGCTGCGATCGAATGTCAATCGAATCTCAAGTGCATGCCACGCGCATGGTGGAAACGCCCGTTACGCTTTGAGATGAGCAGAACGAGCCGATCGATCATATTCATGGAATGTTCAGCTTTGTTCCTCTAAGATTGGTACTGGAACAAACGCTAAAGGAGCGATTATGACATTCGGTCAGCAGCCCCAGAACAACGGGCAATACAACCCGCAATACAACACGCCTGATTACAACGCCGCCCAACAGTCTGGATATGGCCAGCAATACGCACAGTCCGGTTACGGCCAGAACTGCTATGCCCAGCCGCAGGGCGCTCCCACCTACCAATACGTGCCGCAGGGTACTGGTGCCGGTGCGGGTGCGGCCACCATCAACACGACGATGACCTACAACTATGAGGAAGCCCGCCGAGTCTCAGTGACCAAGGTGTACGGCGAGATGACCATCGGCATCCTCGTCACCGCCGTGGTCGCCGTGCTCGGCCAGATCACTGGAGCCTACTACAGCTTCCTCATGGCCACCGGCATGGTGGGCCTCATCGGCCTGTGCGTGGTGCAGATTGCCCTGGCCGTGGTGCTCGGCATGCGCGTCACCAAGATGAAGTCGGCCACCGCGCGCGTCATGTTCTATGTGTACGCCGCATTGATGGGCTTCACCTTGAGCTCGATCTTCATGGTCTACGACCTCGGCTCGATCGGCGTGGCACTCGGTGTCACCGCCGCGTTCTTCTTTGCGCTGACCATGTTCGGCATGACTACCAAGTTCAACATGCTCAAGGCCGGCCCGATCCTGATGATCGGCCTGATTGTGCTCATCATCTCGCAGATCGTGCTCGCCTTCGTGCAGGTCGACGGCATGACCAAGATCGTCTGCGCCATCGGCCTGATCCTGTTCGCCGGCATGACCATCTACGACGCGCAGTCCACGCGCGCGCTGCTGACCGAATACGAGGCCCAGGGCCCGGAAATGGTCAAGAAGATCTCCATCCTGTGCGCCCTGAACCTGTACCTCGACTTCGTGAACATGTTCCTGTACATCCTGCAGCTGCTCGGCAACAGGGACTAGCCTCGACAGCCGATTGGCGAGCGGCATGTAGCCTGCCCGTCAAACGTCACAGCCCGACCACATTGTGGCCGGGCTTTTTCATGTCTGTCACATTCGCACGTTAGGCTGGCTCCCCGTGAAAAGACAAGAACTCGTAGGCATGCTGAGCCTGTTGTTGACCGCGCTGATCTGGGGTTTTGCGTTCGTGGCGCAGGTCCAGGGCATGGATTCGATGTCGCCGATGTTCTTCAACGCCGCGCGCTTCACGCTGGGAGCACTGTCTTTGGTGCCGATTCTGCTGTGGATGCGTGGCCGGGGGAGCGCGGATAAGGGCGATACAGCCGGGGCCGATGTCGTTGGGACCGAGGCATCCGTGGCCGTCTCCACAGATGCCGCATCGAACGGTGCATCCGACGTCGTTACCATCACCGGTGCCAAGCTGAATGCGAACAAGCCCGATTCGGCCGTGGCGCGATTGCTCGCCAACCCGGTGGTCATTTCCGTGATCTGCGGCATCGTGCTGTTCACCGCCAGCACCCTGCAGCAGTATGGCATTCTGTACGGCAAATCGGCCGGCCGTGCGGGATTCCTGACCGCCATGTACATCGTGATGGTGCCGTTGCTGGCCTTCGTGTTCCTGCGCCGGCGCATCGGCATGCTGGTGTTCGTGGCCGTGGCGCTGTCCATCGCCGGCTTCTATCTGCTGTGCATCACCGATGGTTTCGGTTCGATCGGCCTGGCGGATATCCTGCTCGTGTTCACGGCCGTGCTGTTCGCCGTGCATATTCTGGTGATCGATACTTTGGGCGGCACCGTGGACGCCATCAAGCTTTCATTCGGCCAGTTCTGCACCACCGCCGTGCTGAGCTGGGCGGGTTCGCTGATCGAAGGCTCGGTCGACTGGGCCGGCGCTGCTCATTCCTGGATTCCGATTCTGTACGCCGGCATCGGCTCGGTGGGCATCGCGTACACCTTGCAGGTGGTCGGCCAGCAATGGGTGCCACCGACGCGAGCCAGCCTGCTGATGAGCCTCGAATCGTTCTTCTCGGCGGTAGGCGGTGCGTTGCTTCTCGGTGAAGTGATGACCCCGCGCGGCTACCTCGGCTGCGCCCTCATCTTCCTCGGCACCCTACTGGCCCAAGCGCCGGCCAGGCTGCCGAAGTGGCCGCAACGGTGAATGAATCGGCCGCAGGCCGATTCCATAGCACCTCAGTCCGAGGTCTTAGGCGCTTCGCCCACTTGCGGCGCGCCGTTGATGTCGCGGTGGATGTTCTGCATCTGTACCTCGATGTTCTGCAATGAGCGCGCGCAGTCGAGCAGCGTCTGGGAATGCTCGGCGAGCTTGTTGTCCGGCAAATCGGTCTTGTAGCGCAGCGCATGCTCCAGCGACGCCCAATAATCCATGGCGATGGTGCGGAACTGCACCTCCACCGGCGTGTAATGCGCGCCCGAGGAGAGGAACACGGGCACCGCGTAGATTACGTGCAATGAACGATACCCGTTCTGTTTCGGGTTCTTGATGTAATCCTTGACGCGCAGCACCTGAATATCGGACTGCGACGACAGATAGTTGGACACGGAATACACGTCGTCGCGGTAATTACAGATCACGCGGATGCCGGCCACATCGAACAGATTGTCCTTAATCGAATTGACGCCGATCGGCAGACCCTTGCGCTCCAGTTTGCCGATGATCGAGCTCACCGACTTCAGACGGCGTTCCATATGATGTATCGGGTCATGGCTGAACCGCACCTGGAACTCGTCGTCGAGAATCTCCAGTTTGGTGCTGATCTCGTACATCGCGCCTTCATACACCTGCATGAGGTCAACGAATTCAACGACCTGTTCGGGAGTGAAGGTGCCTCCCGGAAGATCCAACGCTTTGAGACGGGCTTGCAGATCGGAGGTTTTGAGTCGGCTATGTCGGTCAAGTATCACGTCCACCAATATACTCGGCGGATTCCAGCCAATCTGGACGTTCGCGGGGAATCTTTCCAAGAACCCATAATTTGACATCGTGACAACCAATGGCATACGTGACCGGAGCATGACGAACCCCGTCGATAGAATCGGTCGTTATGAATGAAGACATGATGACCGAGGCGGAGCGCGCCTCGATTGCAGCCGATGGAACCGATGGTTTGCTGGGGAAACGCGGCAAGGGCGTGTTCCATATCCATACGCTCGGCTGCCAGATGAACGTGCACGATTCCGAGCGCATCGCCGGCGTGCTGGAGGCCAATGGCTACGTGCCTGCAACCGAGGACCAGATCAATGACAATGACCTCGATTTGCTGGTGCTCAATACCTGTGCGGTACGCGAGAACGCAGCCGAACGCATGTATGGCACCATTGGCCGATTCAATCGCGTCAAACTGGTTCGGCCGAACCTGCAGATCGCCGTTGGCGGCTGCATGGCCCAGCTTGACCGCAAGAAGATCGCGGATACTGCGCCATGGGTTTCCGCGGTGTTCGGTACCAAGAACATCGAAGATCTGCCCAAGCTGTTGGATCAGAATCGTGCGACCGGCAAGGCGCAGGTCCAGGTCACTGAACAATTGCGGCAGTTCCCGAGCCAGCTTCCCGCCGCCCGCGCCTCCCGCATCAGCTCGTGGGTGGCGATTTCCGTGGGCTGCAATAACACCTGCACGTTCTGTATTGTGCCCACCACGCGAGGCAAGGAAAAGGACCGCCGCCCCGGTGACATTCTTGATGAGATTCGCCAATGTGTGGCCGATGGTGCCAAGGAGGTTACGCTTCTCGGCCAGAACGTGAATTCGTTCGGTTATGGTATTGGCGATCGATACGCTTTCAGCAAGCTGTTGCGCGCCTGCGGCACCATCGACGGTCTCGAACGCGTGCGCTTCACCTCGCCGCACCCGGCCGCCTTCACCGACGACGTCATCGCCGCGATGGCCGAAACGCCGAACATCATGCACCAGCTGCACTTCCCGCTGCAGTCCGGCTCCGACCGCATCCTGCGCGCGATGCGCCGCTCCTACCGCTCCGCCAAGTTCCTCGACATACTGGGCCGCATCCGCGCCGCCATGCCCGACGCGCAGATCTCCACCGACATCATCGTCGGCTTCCCCGGCGAAACCGAAGAGGACTTCCAGCAGACCATGGACGTGGTGCGCCAGGCGCGCTTCTCCTCGGCGTTCACGTTCATCTACTCGCCACGCCCCGGCACGCCGGCCGCCGCAATGGAACAGATTCCGCGCGACGTGGTGCAGGACCGGTTCGACCGTCTGGTGGCGTTGCAGGAGCAGATCACCGAAGAGAACCTCGCCACATTCGAGGGCCGCGACGTCGAAGTGATGATCACCGGCAAACTCGGCAAGAAGGACACCGACACCCACCGTGTCACCGGCCGCGAGAAAACCGGCGTGCTGGTGCACATCGGCGTGCCTGAAGGCGAACCGGTACCTGAAATCGGCGATTTCGTCACGGCCACCGTCACACACGCCGGCCGCCATAATCTGCTTGCCGACCCCGACGTGGCCGCCGGCCAGACCTATTCCGTGCGGCACTGAGGGGGCGTATATGACGCAACGAGTCGTCTCCATCGTCGGTCCCACCGCGTCCGGCAAGACGGGGTTGGGCATCGCCATCGCCCGGCGTCTGGCCGAAGCGGGGGAGCGGGCCGAAATCGTGAACGCGGACGCCTACCAGATGTACCGTGGCATGGATATCGGCACCGCCAAACCCACCGCCGAGGAACAGGCGGCCGTGCCGCACCATCTCATCGACATCATCGACCCCGAAGACACGATGAGCGTGGCCCGATTCCAGCAGCTTGCGCGCGAGACCATCGCCGACCTGCAATCACGTGGCATCCGGCCGATTCTCGTCGGCGGCTCCGGCTTGTACGCCAGAGCGGCCATCGATGACATCACCTTCCCCGGCACCGATCCCGACGTGCGCACACGTCTTGAGGAACGCGAGAAAACCGAGGGTGCCGGTGCTTTGTTCGACGAGTTGCGGGCCAAAGACCCCGAGGCCGCCGCGCGCATGGACCCACGCAATCCACGCCGCACCATCCGTGCGCTGGAGGTCATCGAGCTTACCGGCAAACCGTATTCGGCCAGTCTGCCGCGCTACCGGTACGTGATTCCGTCCGTGCAGATCGGACTCGACCTGGACCGCCCGGATTTGGACCATCGCATCGATTTGCGCACCAAGCAGATGTATGACGATGGGTTCATCGAAGAAGTCGAACGGTTGCGCCCGCATCTGGGTGCCACCGCCGTACGTGCGCTCGGCTATCAGCAGATCATCGACCTGCTGGACGGCATCTGGGATGTGAACGACGCCTTCGCGGACATCGCACAGAAAACCAAGCGACTCGCCCGCAAACAGATGGGATGGTTCGGCCGTGACCCGCGCATCCACTGGCTGCAGGCCCTGAACCCGAAACTGGTCGACAACGCGATGGCCATTATCGCGCACGCCGACGCCGGCGACTACGACCCGATCGACGCCCGAGCCGACGAATACACCCAGCATCATCTGGGCGATATCACGGCGTAGGAATCAGCCAAAGGCCGATGCAATCACCCGCAATCAGTGTGCAGGCCCCTGATTCCAGCCGGCGATCAAGAACACACGCGTCGGATTCGCCGGGCGTAGTATCGCGTCGAACATCGTCTCCAGTGCAGACGTGTCGCCCCGATATGCCGAGTGCTTGGCGGAGCGATACTCCTCGCGCGTCACTGAGCCCCAGTCGAGATCCCAGCCGGCGTCATGCGCCAAGCGTGAACCGAATATACGCAGCACCATCGCATTGCCGCCACGGAACGGATGCAGATAACCGAGCTCATCATAAATAGAAGCGAACGCGTGAACGAACACGTCGCGATCCAACGCATGCAGGTTGCGCTTGTCCGCCAACTCCATCGCGATGTTGTGCGCGCCGGTCTCAATGAGCCCAGCCGGGAAGAACGCCTCAGGATTCGCGGCTCGAGCCCGGTCGTTCGTCACCTCACGTGTGGTGTTTGAGGTACGCAACTTGCCCGCATCCTCAAACACGCCTTCGAACAGCCCCTTATGAATGGCGGTCAGCTCATCCAAGTCGCCAGACGGATTCCATCGACGTTCCGCCAACAACACGGTACGTGCGAACACCGCATCCGCCCGATCCGTGGCATGATCATCCAGACTGCCGGCAGCCAGACGATCCTTTCCGGCAGGGTCGGCGGCGGCGCGCAGACGCATGGCAGTCTGTTCGTCCGCCACGTCGATGAGATGGGTCACGGGCTTCAAGCCGCGTTCGTAGGCAGCCGCGGCGCGCATCGTTGCCTCGCCCGGCGTCATCGCTTCCAGTGCGCAGTTCTTGAGTGCAAATGCGACTGCGCTCGCACGCTCTGCGGGTGTCATGCAACCCATGATAAGGCATATTCGCGCCCCAGCGGGGAATCGACTCAGACGAACGCGGCGAATCGGCTGTCGGGATTCGTCAATCGACCATATCGTCACGGTGTCGTCACCAACCATGCACCCCCGTACTAGTAGAATCAGACCCGATATGGCACGAACAGCATCCTCCAACAGCACCAAACCCCGTAAATCCAAAGACAACGGGTCTACCCATGATGGCGAAACCAAGGTCCAGCCCGAGCTTGACCTCGAACCTGAGCCGTTGTGGAAGAAGATCCTGCTCGCGATTCCGCGCGCGTTCGGCTCCGGCGTACGCGCCGTCACCGGCGTCGGCGAATACGATCCAGCCTACCGTCGTGATGGTTTGTGCTTCCTGCTGCTCGTGCTCGCCGTACTGTTCTGCGCGTCCGAATGGTTCCGCGTCAGCGGTCCATTCGGCCAGCTGCTTCACGCCATCGCGGCCGGTGTGCTTGGTCTGATGAGCGTCGTGCTGCCGGTGTTGCTCGCCGCCGTGGCCTTCCGACTCATGCGCAATTCCGGTAAAGGGTCCAATAACCCGCGTGTGGTCACCGGTTGGGTGCTGCTCATGTGGTCGATTTGTTCGATCATCGACGTGGCGATCGCCGCCGACCACACCGGATTCGACATCACGATTCTGCAATCCGCCGGCGGCCTGTTCGGCTTCTTCCTCGGCTCACCGCTCGCCTGGGGCCTTTCCAACGTGTTCGCCATCATCATTTTCGTGGTCGTCGGCCTGTTCTCCTTGCTGATGATTACCGGCACCCACGTCACCGATTTGCCGGAGGATGCGCGCAAAATCGCCGCTAAAATCCAACGCAAACCGTATGTGCCGATGGGCCAGGAGACGGATGGGAGCGCCAGCCAGTTCCCCAACGAGGTCCGTGTGGGAGATACCACTCTCGCCTTTGCCGACGGTGTTCCCTCGCATGACGGCGACGATGACGGAAGCGACAACGATCAGGCCGGCGATGCACGGCCCAGCCTGTTCGCACGACTGTTCGGCCGCAAATCCAAGACCGAAGACGACAAAACTCTTGACAAGTATGCTGCCGACGATCCATTCGACCGTGCCGCCAGCCAGCATGGTGCCACCGCCGAAACCCCGGTGGTCGATCCGATGACCGGCGAGATTATCGGTGCGCGAACCATTGCATCGTCTTCGTACGACGGCCGTCCGCACCTATCCAGCCCTGCGCCTGCTGCCGATGCAGATGATGGCGACGCTTCCCGAACCCGCGTCATCACCAGTGGCCAGACCGTCGCCATGCCCGGTGGGGGAGCGGTAGACGACCCGTGGGCACCCAGTGCCGCCCAGGCCGGTACTGTCGCGCTCGCAGGGGCAGCCGGTGCGATGGGAGCGGCCGGAGCCGCCGGTGCCGCGGCTGCGGCAGCCGCGACCGGAGCCTACGCGGGTGCCGATGCGGACGGCAGCGGAGTCGGCCAGGGCGTGCCCAATACGGGCGGCCAGCCGAATGCCACCGCCGGCAACGATACAGACGACGACGCCAATAGGCCGTATCAGTTGCCCGACCTGAACCTGCTGACCAAAGGCCAGCCCCATGCGATGCGCACCCCGGCCAACGATCGCGTGATCCGGGCGCTGACTTCCACCTTCGAACAGTTCAACGTGGATGCCAAAGTCGTCGGCTTCCTGCGTGGCCCCTCGGTCACCCAATATGAGGTCGAGCTTGGCCCCGGCGTCAAGGTGGAGAAAGTCACCAACCTGCAGCGCAACATCGCCTACGCGGTGGCCAGTTCGGATGTGCGTATCCTTTCACCGATTCCCGGCAAATCCGCCATCGGCATCGAAATCCCGAACGAGGATCGCGAAATCGTGCACTTGGGCGACGTACTGCGCTCCGACAAGGCCGTGGGCGACCCGAACCCGATGCTCTCCGGCATCGGCAAGGACGTCGAAGGCCACTTCGTGACCGCCGACCTGACCAAGATGCCGCACCTGCTGGTGGCCGGTGCCACCGGTTCCGGTAAGTCGAGTTTTATCAACTCGATGCTCACTTCGATCATCATGCGTGCCACGCCCGAACAGGTGCGTCTGATCATGGTGGATCCCAAGCGCGTGGAACTGTCCGCCTACGCAGGCATCCCGCACCTGCTGACCCCGATCATCACCGATCCGAAGAAAGCCGCACAGGCCCTCGAATGGGTGGTCAAAGAGATGGATGCACGCTACTCCGACCTCGAATTCTTCGGATTCCGCCACGTCAAGGACTTCAACGAGGCCGTGCGCGCCGGCAAGGTACATGCGCCCGCCGGCTCCCAGCGCAAGGTGGCCCCCTATCCGTACATCCTCGTGGTGGTCGACGAGATGGCCGACCTTATGATGGTGGCCAAGAACGATGTGGAAAGCTCCATCCAGCGCATCACCCAGCTGGCACGAGCCGCCGGTGTGCATCTGGTGCTCGCCACCCAGCGTCCGTCCGTGGACGTGGTCACCGGTCTGATCAAGGCCAACATTCCATCCCGACTGGCGTTCGCCACCTCGTCCGCCACCGATTCGCGAGTCATTCTTGACACGGTCGGTGCCGAGACCCTGATTGGTCAGGGCGATGCGTTGTTCCTGCCGATGGGTTCCGCCAAGCCGATTCGTGTGCAGGGCTCGTGGGTGTCCGAATCCGAGATTCGCAAGGCCGTGGAGTTCGTGCGCACCCAGCGCAAGCCGAAATACCGCGAAGACATCGAACAGATGGCCAAGGAAGCCGAAAAGAAAGACAGCATGGAGCCCGACGAGGAGATCGGCGACGACATGGACGTGCTGCTGCAGGCCGCCGAACTCGTGGTCACCAGCCAATTCGGCTCCACCTCGATGCTGCAGCGCAAGCTCAGGGTCGGCTTCGCCAAGGCCGGCCGACTCATGGACCTGCTCGAATCGCGTGGCGTGGTCGGGCCGTCCGAAGGCTCGAAGGCCCGCGAAGTGCTCGTCCAGCCGCAGGACCTGCCGCAGGTGCTCGCCTTCATCCGAGGCGAAACCAGCTCGCTCGAAGCCACCGCCCCGCAACAGCCCGAACTCGGCGAATAATTCACCCATCGACCTTCCTCTGATGAGGGAGGTGCCCCGAAGGGGCGGAGAGAGAAGCGCGGCCACGCGGCCATCAGCACGCAACCTGATTCCCGAATAATGGCAGTCAATATCCAGCCAATACTCACTCAAGGTAGAAGTGTGGGGGTAACGTGAACACTATGGATGAGAACACAATGGACAAGCAGTCATCGCCCAAATCATCGCTGTTCGACGGATGGAACGCGCCGCCGAACCTGGTCACCTACTCGCGCATCGTACTCGTGGTGTTTTTCCTGACACTCGACATTCTCGCCGGTGCCTGGGGTGAGAACAACCTGACCATGCGCTGGGTCGCCGCGGTGCTGTTCATCATCGCCGCGTCCACCGATAAAATCGACGGTTGGATGGCCCGCAAATACAATCAGGTCACCGAAATGGGCAAGCTCATGGATCCGATCGCGGACAAGCTGCTCACTTGCGGCGCAATGATTGTATGCTCCGCGTTCGGCGAGCTCGGCTGGTGGGTAACCATCCTGTTCCTGATTCGCGAAATTGGTATCACCGTTATGCGTTTCTTCGTCATGGAGCGTCCGGGCGGCAAAGTCATCGCCGCCGCATGGCCCGGCAAGCTCAAGACCGTATTCCAGTGCGTGGGTCTGTCCATGCTGCTGCTGCCGTTCTGGTCTCTGGGTAACGGACAAGCCACGCCGTTCTGGATGACCGCTTACTACTTCCTGACCTACGCCATCATCTACGTGGCATTGGTCCTGTGCCTCTACTCGGGTGCCGTGTACCTGTACAACACGTTCGTCGCCCCGAAGCGGAAGTGACGGATATTCCAATGCGGGAATTGTGCGACAGTCTCGCGGCCGGCATCCTCAAGATTTGCGAGGCGAACAATACGAAAATCGCCTGCGCTGAATCCCTGACCGGTGGCCTGCTTGCCGATGCGTTCGTGCGTATTCCCGGCGCCTCCAACGTGTTGTTGGGCTCCGCTGTCACTTACGACATCAATGCCAAGGCCTCGATCCTGCACGTGGACAAGGCCCTATTGGATCGAGAAGGTGCCGTACACCCCGAAGTCGCCCGGCAGATGGCCGTCGGTACCGCTCGCCTATACAGCCAGCCGGAATACGGCGACCGAATCATCGGCCTTTCCACCACCGGCGTGGCCGGCCCCGGTCCGGACGGTGACAAGCCGGCCGGACTGGTGTATGTGGGCCTGCGCATCCCCGCAAGCCTCACCCCGGACCATGCCGAAGTGCTCAAAGCCGTCGAACTCCATCTTGATGGCATGCGCGAAGAGATTCGTCGCCTCACCGTATTCCACGTTCTGCAAAACTTGAGTCTATTCACAGCAAGTTTTAAGGAATAAAACCGTTGGGTTGTCGTGTTGTACATAGTGGAAACACTGAACCGACCTGGGAAGGGGCGATGGCGATGGAAACGATGACCCGAGTGAACGAACAGATGGATGTGGCCGCCAAGAAGCCGATGGCTGTGCAGCCGGGTGTCGCCCGTATGCGTGAACTGACTCCGGCCCAGCGCCGTGCGGTGATGTTCGCCCAGCAGCAGGTGCTCAAGGCACAGGCCGCCAAGAAGGCCAAGGATCAGCGTCAAGCCGTTCGTGAACGTATGTGGGATGAGGATTCGCCGTCGTACAAGCCGACTGCCGCCGCCGAGCCCGTGGTGGCTGAGGAGGAGCCTCGCGAGTTTTCGCTGCGTGGTGCTATCGGTCATGTGCTGCGCGAGCTGCGCACGCGCGATCGCCGCACGTTGCGTGAAGTCTCCGAGAAGGCAGGCGTTTCGCTAGGCTACCTTTCCGAAGTCGAACGTGGACAGAAGGAAGCCAGCTCCGAACTGCTGAGCTCCATCGCCGATGCGCTCGGAGTCTCCACTTCGCGCATGCTGCGCATGGTGGCTGATTATCTCGACTCGGTCGAGGGCTGATCGGTTGGCGGTGTGAAGCCGCGTCCCGTAATCTATGTCTAGCTGTGAACCCGTATCGCTTGTGGCGATGCGGGTTTTTGCTGTCCTGCGGTTGGTGGCACACTGGCGTGTATGCGTGAACGGGAATTCTGGGAATTACTTGAAGAGGTGTTCGGTCGGACCTACGGTCGTTCGCTGTCGCGTGATCAACGGATGCCCAAACTGGCGAATATGACCGTGGTCGAGGCGCTGGACGCGGGGGAGGAGCCACGCGTGGTCTGGAATGTGCTCTGCGACCAAATGGAGGTTCCGGACTCCAAGCGTTGGGGCCACGATCATAACGCGCCGCCCATGCCCGCCGTCTGACACTGCGGGATTACGGAGTCGCTGAATCGTGAAATTGGCGATTTCGGCGTGTTGCACGCCAAATTCGAACAAATGTTCGTGTGTGTGGTTATAGTTATCCACAGTGACAAGAAGCCGCATACGTGTGCACAGGGTGCTTGCCATCTGCCATAATCCTTACCGCAGTAGGGTTTAAGGAGGCCAGGTGGCCAAGCTCGGGCAAGCTGGAACCACAATGGTTGGTTTGGATTGCCTCACATGGCATGTCCGTCATACGGTGGAGGCATCCGATTCGCACACGACTTCGACAAGGAGAAGATCATGGCACTTGAGACCAAGCCGGCCAAGGACCCGGCAGCCGAGGACAAGCACGAGCTCGATCCCAAGCGCAAGGCGGCGCTGGACACCGCGCTGGCGCAGGTCGAGAAGAGTTTTGGCAAAGGTTCCGCAATGCGACTGGGCGACCAGCCCGAGCAGAACGTCGAGGTGATTCCCACCGGTTCGTTGGCTCTCGATATGGCGCTCGGCATCGGCGGCCTACCCAAGGGCCGCATCGTGGAGATCTACGGCCCCGAATCATCCGGTAAGACCACGCTCGCATTGCATGTGGTGGCCAATGCCCAGAAGAAGGGCGGCGTGGCGGCCTACATCGATGCCGAACACGCACTCGACCCGGCCTACGCCCGCAAGCTCGGCGTGGACACCGACTCACTCATCGTCTCCCAGCCGGATAACGGCGAGCAGGCCCTCGAAATCGCCGACATGCTGATTCGCTCCGGTGCACTTGACGTCATCGTCATCGACTCGGTCGCCGCCCTAGTGCCGAAGGCCGAAATCGAAGGCGAAATGGGAGACAGCCATGTTGGTTTGCAGGCCCGACTCATGAGTCAGGCGCTGCGCAAGATGACCGGCGCGTTGGCTCAGGCCGGCACCACCGCCATCTTCATCAACCAGCTGCGTGAAAAGATCGGCGTGTTCTTCGGCAATCCCGAAACCACCACCGGCGGCAAGGCCCTGAAGTTCTATGCCTCCGTGCGTCTCGACATTCGTCGTATTCAAACCCTGAAGAATGGCGACGAAGCGGTGGGCAACCGCACGCGCGTCAAGGTGGTCAAGAACAAGATGGCCCCGCCTTTCAAGTCCGCCGAATTCGACATGCTCTACGGTGAAGGCATTTCCCGTGAGGGCTCGGTAATCGACATGGCCCAGCAGGTTGGCGTGGTCAAGAAGTCCGGTTCGTGGTTCACCTATGAGGGTGATCAGCTCGGTCAGGGACGAGAGAAGGTCCGTCAGTTCCTTAAGGACAACCCGGCCATCACCGAGGAGATTGAGAACAAGGTCAAGGCCGAGTTCGGTCTGATCGGTTCCGCCGACCAGTTCGCGGAAGATGGCGAAGCCGCAGCAGCGGCCGCTGTCAGCGAGGCCGCCGCTGCCGACGTGGCCAAGGACAGCAAGGCCGCAGCGGCGCCTGCTGCCAAAACGACCCGTGCCAAGGCCGGCACAGCTAAGGCCTGAACATGATTAGTGCCGAAGCATTCTTGCGGCGCAATCCTGTTGCGTCGCAAGACATGCCCATTGCCGAGCAGCATGTTCAGTCGAAACCGCCGGGACGTTTTTCTCGACGGGAGAGAGACGCTGCCGTTGTCGAAGATCCCAATGATTTGGACGCTTGCCGCGAGGCTGCATTGCGTTTGCTGGACGCGGCCCCACGTGCATCCGGCGCGTTGCGCGAACGATTGCTCAGCAAAGGCTATGGCGAGGCGATTGTGGACGAGGTCATCGAACGGCTGATTCGCGTGCAACTGATTGACGACCGCGCTTATGCCGAATCGGCCGTACGCTATTGTGCCGGTCGCATGATGGGTCGTCGTGGTGCGGTCATGGAACTTGCTCGCAAAGGTGTGGACCGCAAGCTGGCTGAACAGGTGTGTGACGAAGCTGAACAAAATGGCATCTTTGAAGATGCCGCATGGGAATTGGGCCGCCAAATAGCCCGCAAAACCCATGGCCTCGATCGTCGGGTCCGTCAGCGTCGGTTTTGGTCCGCAGGCGGCCGCAAAGGACACAGCCCCGAAACCCTCCGCCGAGTCGCCGCCGAATTGTTGGTGTAGCCAAGAAAAAAAATGAGACCTCTTATACCCCGGGTTCTGTCGTGGCGTGCGCGAACGCACGGCACGGATGGCCATCCATCTCGACCTGACGTTGCCGCCAGGCTCTAGCAGCCTACCCGATGACACGGGCGAGCAGCCCTTACCGCCATCTGCTTGGCCTTGCTCCCGATGAGGCTTGCCATGCGACCTACTGTTACCAGAGGCCCGGTGGTCTCTTACACCGCCGTTTCACCCTTACCCGTCGAGGACGGGCGGTCTGTTCTCTGTTGCGCTATCTCTCAGGTCACCCTGGGCGGACGTTATCCGCCATCGTGCTCTATGGAGCCCGGAAGTTCCTCAGCCGATCCCAATGAAGATCACGGCCGCGGCCATCAAGAGGTCTCAAGCCTGCAATTATACATAAGGTGCGGAAAAGGCGGCATCCCGCCCTGCGGTGAGGCCATGACGTTGCCCAGTTATCCTGTTTTCTCCATAGTTGGGCATAGTTGGGCGATTCGTGAACGACGCGCCGAATATCGGATGGGGCGTGTCGGGCGTGTTGTGGCGTGTCGTATGGAGACGAATCAAATCTGTAAGAGCTTGGTATGTGCGAGAAAGAGCAAGAAAACGCCGCCTATCCATTGCGGTATTTACCATGACGAACAAACGAGCCAGCCTGATAAACCGGTATCAAATCTTCTTATAGGAGACTGCTGCCAAAACCCCAGTATATACATCGTTTCATTGCAGAGAAAAGCCCGGGAATAAACATATATTCTCTGGGCGAGTTTCCGGCCGTTCACCCATTGTTCGTCTACAATGAAACATACCCGGTCGGTGATGATGCCGTTCGGAACACATATAGCGGGTTACACCGCTTGAGTTAGAGGAGGTCAACATGGAAATCGTCGTTACCGGACGCCACACGCAGGTCAAGCAAAGGTTCCGTGATGTGGTCGAGACCAAGATGAATCGTGTGACCGCTATCGCCCCAGATGCTCAGCGCGCGCAGATCGTGCTGACCCATGAGGGCAACCCGCGTCAGGCCGATACCGCCAAGCGCGTGGAAATCACCGTTATCGCCGGACGTACCGTGGTGCGTGCGGAGGCTTCCAGCACCGATGAATTCAGTGCGCTGGACATGGCGCTGGATAAGTTGACGCTGCGTCTGCGTCGTACTCGTGACCGTCGCAAGGATCACCGTCGTGGTTACGCGAACCCGGTCCCGGTGGATCTGGGTGTTATCGCCCCGGAGCCCGAGCCGGAGGTGTCGGAGGAAGAGCCGAACAACAGCCCGCAGGCTGCGGTCGCCTCCGATCTTGGCCCTGGCGAATCCGTGGAGGTCCAGGTTGGGGATACGCCGATTGTCATCCGTCGCAAGTTGCACATCGCCGAGCCTATGAGCATCGACGAGGCGCTGTACGAGATGGAACTGATCGGACACGATTTCTTCCTGTTCGTGAACAAGGAGACCGGACGCCCGTCCGTCGTCTATCACCGTCACGGTTGGAGCTACGGCGTGTTCGAAATCGACACTCCGGAGAATGTCAAGAAAGCCTGAGGGTAAGGGCTGCTGACATGATCAGCTGATACCGCATGGACCGCTTCCAATATGGAAGCGGTCCATTTTTTCGTAAAAAGGTCGAAAAATTCGATTGCTGACGGTGCGAGGCGCTATTCTGGTACGCGGACACCACCACTTATCAGTCAAGGGAGAACCCAGTGGTCGATATTGTTGACAAAGCCCTGCGAATGGGTGAAGGCCACCAGCTCAAGAAGCTGGAGAACGTGGCTAAGGCCGTGAACGCCCTGGAGGACGAGATTTCCGCCCTCTCCGACGAGGACCTGAAGGCCCAAACCCCGAAGTTCAAGCAGGAAATCGAAAACGGCAAGAGCCTGGACGAGATCATGCCCGAGGCGTTCGCCACCGTGCGCGAGGTCTCCAAGCGCACCCTTGGCCAGCGTCACTTCGACGTGCAGCTCATGGGCGGTGCTGCCCTGCACTGGGGCAACATCGCCGAAATGAAGACCGGTGAAGGCAAGACCCTGGTCGCCACCCTGCCCACCTATCTGAACGCTCTCGAAGGCAAGGGCGTGCACGTGGTCACCGTCAACGACTACCTCGCCAGCTACCAGAGCGAGCTGATGGGCCGTATCTACCGTTTCCTCGGCATGAACGTCGGCTGCATCATCACCGAGCAGAAGCCGCCGGAGCGCCGCAAGCAGTACAACGCTGACATCACCTACGGCACCAACAACGAGTTCGGCTTCGACTACCTGCGTGACAACATGGCATGGGAGAAGGCCGACCTCGTGCAGCGCGGTCACCACTACGCCATCGTCGATGAGGTCGATTCCATCCTCATCGATGAGGCCCGTACCCCGCTTATCATCTCCGGCCCGGCCGAAGGCGACGTGACCCGCTGGTACCGTCAGTTCGCCAAGCTGGTGCTGAAGCTCACCCGCGACGAGGACTACGACGTCGACGAGAAGAAGAAGGTCGTCGGCATCCTGGACCCGGGCATCACCAAGGTCGAGGACTTCCTCGGCATCGACAACCTGTATGAGCCGGCCAACACCGCCCTGATCGGCTACCTCAACAACGCCATCAAGGCCAAGGAACTGTTCCTGCGTGACAAGGACTACGTCGTCACCCAGGGCGAGGTGCTCATCGTCGACGAGCACACCGGCCGTATCCTGCCGGGCCGCCGCTACAACGAGGGTCTGCACCAGGCCATCGAGGCCAAGGAAGGCGTGGAGGTCAAGGCCGAGAACCAGACCTTCGCCACCATCACCCTGCAGAACTACTTCCGTATGTACGACAAGCTCGCGGGCATGACCGGTACGGCCGAAACCGAGGCCGCCGAGTTCATGAACACCTACAAGCTGGGCGTGCTGCCGATCAAGACCAACAAGCCGATGATCCGCAAGGACCAGGACGACCTCATCTACCGCACCAAGAAGGAGAAGCTGGCCGCCATCGTCAAGGACGTGGCCAAGCGTCACGCCAAGGGACAGCCGGTGCTGCTCGGTACCGCCTCTGTGGAAAGCTCCGAAGTGGTCTCCACTCTGCTCGACGTGGCCAAGATCCCTCATCAGGTCCTGAACGCCAAGCAGCATGAGAAGGAAGCCGCCGTGGTCGCCGTCGCCGGCCGCAAGGGCGCCGTCACCGTGGCCACCAACATGGCCGGCCGTGGTACCGACATCATGCTCGGCGGTAACGTCGAGTTCCTTGCCGACGCCAAGCTGAAGTCCGAGGGCTACTCTCCGGAGGACACCCCGGAAGAGTATGAGAAGCGTTGGCCGGGCACCCTGAACGAGATCAAGGCCCAGGTCAAGGACGAGCATGAGGAGGTCAAGGAGCTGGGCGGCCTGTACGTGCTCGGCACCGAGCGCCACGAGTCCCGTCGAATCGACAACCAGCTGCGCGGTCGTTCCGGCCGTCAGGGCGATCCAGGCGAGTCCCGCTTCTACCTGTCGCTGGAAGACGATCTGATGCGTCTGTTCAACACCCAGCTGGTGGCCCAGGTCATGGCCAAGGGCATGGAGGAAGGCCAGCCGATCGAGGCCAAGTCCGTCACCAAGGGCGTGCGCACCGCGCAGAAGGCCGTCGAATCCCGTAACTATGAGATTCGCAAGAACGTGCTGAAGTACGACGACGTGATGAACAAGCAGCGCACCGTCATCTACTCCGAGCGTCAGGCCGTGCTCAAGGGCGAAGACATCCACAAGGACATCCTGCGTTTCATTTCCGACACCGTCGAGTCCTACATCAAGGGTGCCAACAAGGGATCCGAGAAACCGAAGGACTGGGATTGGGAGGGCCTGTTCAAGGCGCTCAACACCGTGATCCCCACCAAGGTCGACGAAGACGAGGTCAGGAAGATCGTCGGCGGCCTCAAGGGTGCGAAGGCCGTCGAGGCCGTGCGCGACCTGATCGTCGAGGACGCCAGGCAGCAGTACGGCGAAATGGAGGAGACCATCGGCGAGACCGGCTTGCGCGATCTCGAACGCCGCGTGGTGCTCGCCGTGCTCGACCGCAAGTGGCGCGAGCACCTTTACGAGATGGATTACCTCAAGGACGGCATCGGCCTGCGTGGCATGGGCCAGCGCGACCCGCTGGTCGAATACCAGCGCGAAGGCTACCAGATGTACAACTCCATGATCGAGGCCATTAAGGAGGAGACCGTCCAGCTGCTGTTCCACATCGACATCAAGCAGGTCGCCACCACCGACGAGGCCGTTGACGAGGTCGAGGAGACCGCCGAAAGCGCCGACACCATCGCCGTGGCCTCCGGCCCCGACGAGAACGGCGAATCCGTGGTCGAGGCCGCCGAGGGCGAAGTCGAGGAAGAGGACGAGGATACGGACGCCAAGCAGGCGATCGCCGAATCCGCAGCCGCCTCCGGGGCCGGCGAGTCCACGCTGCCTGTTGCCGGACCGGCTCCGATCAGCCACGCCGAAGGCAAGGTCCCGGTTTCCAAGCGTCCGAAGAGCGAAGAGCTCAAGACGCCGTGGGCCGACGGCCGCACCTTCCCTGGCACTGGCAAGAACGCCCCGTGCCCGTGCGGTTCCGGCCGCAAGTACAAGATGTGCCACGGCCAGAACGAGAAGTGACGCATCGCTAGTTAGTAACTAGCTCATGGCTCCCCACACGGGGAGCCATTTTCTATGCGGTTCATCAGCATGTATTCGTGCGGTGCCGTACGCGCGGGACGGCACGCGATTTTCGCGGATTTTGACGTCGTATCCCACACTGTTGCGGGATGGCACGAGTGTCAATCGATTGACTAGCGTGGCGTCCCGCAGTACGAATTACGGAATCGTTGAAATTCCGCCATTCTCGGTGTTATGGTGTCACGGTCCGCAAAGGGTGATGTGGGACGGCACGGCTCAAACGGCGAAAATGAGCTGCCGTCCCGCAGTTTTACGGGATAGCACAAAAAAGAGGCTTCTGCTGTTTTCGTGGGTTGTCGGGCGCGTCGCTCGTCCAACTGACGATGTGGAACCCGTCGGGCGCGCGTTCGGCGTTCGGGCACCACTCATGCACGCATGAGTCGATCCACCGGGCCCCGTCCCCGGCGACGACCCTGATGGAGGCGCGCTGTTCGGGCGTCAACGTTTGGAAGAACAGGCCGAACACGTCCCTGCCGTACCCGTCGTGCGCCTATATCGCCCGATGCCGTTCGTGGTCGACGACCACGGTGATGCACGTGTGGCCTTTGCGGTAGCCGGTCTCGTCCACGCCGATCGACGTGAGGCCGCCGAACGGAGACGGCATCGACGCTTTCAACCGTTCGGCGACCCTATGGGCGGCGTCTTCCGGCGGCGCGCCACGCGACGTGCGGAAAACCGCTTACGGTCTTCTGGTTCGCGACGCTCATCGGCCACGCGCGTTCCGATTCGAAATCGCGTGTGGACCGGCTGCCCGGCTCGGCCCACGGCACGGAAGCGACCACGACGCCGCACGCCGCCGCCCTGGTCATGCCCGCGGCGCCTCCTTCCGCATCGGGAGCATCGGAGCATACCCGCACGTGGACGCACCCGGATCTCGAGCACGGGTTCGGAACGCGGCGGCGAATCCGTGATCCGCGCATCCTCTGCAACCGTGCCTTTGACGTTCGGCAATCCGGTGAATGGGCTTTTGCCCAGGCGTTCTTCGTGATTCATTTCTTTGGTCAGAAAACAGAATACGCGGGAACGCCCCTCACGCTTACGAAACCAACGGCTCGACGACGAACCGACATCCACGAAAACAGCAATAGCGCCATATTTTGCAATATGGAAGATTCAGGGCCTTGAAACGACAAACCATTACAATGAGCGGCGAACATATATCACACGGCGTAGGAAACGCCAAGGAGGGCATCATGGTCGAGATCACATGGAAGTCGATTCTCACCAAGCTGGTCGGGGGAGACCACCTTACTGCTGAGGAATCGGAGTGGTTCGTGGACGACCTGATGCAGGGCAACGCGAACCCCGCCGCAGTGGGTGCCGCGCTCGCCATGCAGGAGCAGCTGGGGCTGACCGCCGACGAGGTGCGTGGTGCCGCCAAGGCCATGGTCTCCCACGCCGTGCCGCTGAACGTTTCCGGTGGGACCACCGACATCGTGGGCACCGGTGGTGACGGCTTCGCCACCGTGAACCTGTCCACCATGGGCTCCGTGGCCGCCGCCGCAGCCGGCGTGAAGATCGTCAAGCACGGCAACCGCGCTGCATCTTCGAAGTGCGGTGCCGCCGATGTGCTCGAAGCCCTTGGCCTGCCGCTGGATCTGAAGCCGGAAGCCGTCGGCGAAGTGGGCGACGAGGTGGGCATCACCTTCGCGTTCGCCCGCACTTTCCACCCGGCCATGCGTTTCGTGGGGCCGATTCGCGCCGCGCTGGGCATCCCGTGCGTCTTCAACATCCTGGGGCCGCTGACCAACCCCGCCAACCTAGCACACGTGGCCATCGGCTGCGCCAACCGCAAGGTGAGCCCGATTATGGCAGTCGTGTACGCCAGCCGTGGACAGTCTGGCTTGGTCTACACCTCCCACGAGGGCATGGACGAACTTGCCCCCACCGGCCCGGTTTCCGTCTGGGAGATTCGCGACGGCAAGGTTACCGAGTCCGAGTTCGATCCGACTGTGGATCTGGGCTTGGCCAAGATTACCGTCGAACAGCTCAAGGGCGGCGTTCCGGACGTCAACGCCAACGCATTCAAGGACTTCCTGGCCGGCAAGGACATTCCGTCCCGCACCACCGCACTGCTCAACGCCGCCTCCGCCATCGTGGCCGACGGCAATCTGGTCGGCAACGGCACACTGGCCGAGCGTTTCGCCGAAGCCTACAAGCTGGCCGAGGAAACCGTCGATTCCGGCAAGGCCGAAGCCCTGTTCGACAAGTGGATCGAAACCGCCAAGTCCAAGGCGTGATACACCGTACTCAGCCTCCTCTGATGAGGGGGGCTTATGTGTCTATATGGCGACTGTTATGACGGCCGTGGCCTTGTGCGTGACTGCGACGCGCGGCACTTCGGTTGGTGCCGCTGATGTGCCGGTTGTGCCGGCCAAAGGGGACGTGACGATCCGTCTCAACTGGTGGGGAGGCGACGCCCGCATCAAGGCCATGATTGCCGAGTTACAGGAGTCCATCGACTTCAATTCGTGACCTATCGTGGCTCGACCGCAATTACGGACGAGACACGCCCGCAATACATTGGTTCGCTATCTCTCACACCTCGCCTACAAACAGCCCACTGGGCTGTTCGCTTAACGGCTCAGCCTCAGAGAGGGGAGCCAAGGACCACACAGCCTACGCGAGCTACACCCTCGCGCCGTCGTCGTAATAGCCGCCCTGATCACCGGGGCGGTCTTTGCGGTTGAGAATTTTGGCCACCAATCCACCCAAGCCCAAAATGACGCCCAGCCCGAAGAGAATATTGAGCAGCGCGCCCAAGAGAGGAATCGCGTTCAAGCCGGGGACGAATATCATCACCGCTTCGCCTGCGAGACCGATGATGAGCAACGCCGTCAGCAGTACCGTAGACGCTTTGACCGGACCAAGATCAGGGTTCGGGGGAGTGAAGCCGCCATCATCATAGGTGTCCATCACATTATCGGTATCCAGCCAGCTGGAGCCGGTGAAATCACGGGGACCTGACTGCTTGCCTTTTTTGCCGCCACGGCTCGGGCGAGCATCATCGGTGAACGAGCCGATATCCAAGTCATCTACGGAAAGCAGCGCCTCCTTCTCGCGTTTCTTGGCCTGCTTCTCGAACTTTTTGGCCTGCCTGGAGGAAGCCACGTCATGCAAGTCGGCCTGATGCTCGGCTTCGAACGCGGCCCACGCCGCATCCAAATCGTTCGCGTCATGCGATTGCGGTGTATCGGCACCATTCGTGGCTTGTCCGGCGGCACCGGGAGTCGACGACTTGGATGAAGTACCGGAATCCTGTCCGTTGCCCGGCGTGGGGGTTGGCCGCTCTCCGTCGGCATTGCTATTCTGGTTCTCAGTCATAACTGTCACTCTAATCAGGCGACCGGCCAATGGCTAGTTCGTCTGCGGGAGGAATGCCAAGTGCTCTACTGGTTCTTCGTCAAAGGTCTCGGCCCTATTGCTCATCATCGTTTGAGCCCTGCTGTCAGCGGACTGAATAACGTGCCGCGAGAGGGCGGCGCGATTATCGCAGCCAACCATCTGGCGGTGATCGACGATGCTTTGATTCCGATTACCTGCCCGCGCATGGTGCACTTCATGGGCAAAGCCGAATACTTCGAGGGCAAGGGATTGAAGGGCAAGTTCAAGAAGTGGTGGTTCACGTCCGTGGGCGTGTTCCCGGTTGATCGTTCTGGTGGCAGCAAGTCGCTTGGCGCACTCGAGCACGCACGCGAGATTATCGAGGATGGGCACCTGTTCGGTATCCACATTGAAGGCACGCGCAGCCCGGATGGTCGACTGTACAAGGGACACACCGGTGCCGCACGACTTGCGCTCGAGACCGGTTGCCCGATTGTGCCGACCGCCATCATCGGCTCGGACAAGCTGCAGCCGATTGGCACGTCGATTCCCAAGAAGGGCAAGACCAAGGTGCTGTATGGCAAGCCGATTGAGGTTGCCAAGAAGCCGGCCAATGAGATTACACATGATGATTTGCGTTCGCTGACCGATCGTGTTTCCGTCGCAATCCAGAAAATGAGCGGTCAGGAATTCGTGAACGAATACGCCCAGAAGGTCAAGGCCGAGCTCAAGGCCCAACAGGCCGCCGAAGAAGCCGAATGATATGTGTTGGCTCCCCTCAGCGAGGGGAGCCAGTTGATTACTCTCACACGATGGCGAGGGTGATGACGGTGGGGTTGCCGTTGGCATCGCGCAGGCGAATCTTGCCGCCGTTGGATAGATCCGTATCCCCGCTTTTCACGGTACGTACCGTGCCGAACAGACCACCGAGCACCTTGTCGGTTTTCACCTCGAAACCGAGAGCCTCAAGCGTCTTGGTCACGGCGCTTTCCTGTTTGCCGACAAGGCCGGACGGTATCGTCGCCATCTCCGGACCCTTGGAAATCACCACGTCCACGCTGTCTCCCCACTTCAACTGGGCTCCGGCTTCCTGAGACGCGGAAATGACTTGGCCAGCCTCGACCTTGTCATCGTACTGTTCGGTGACATTGGCCGTGAGCTTCAACTCGCCGAGCGCGGCTTGCATCTCATCCTGGGTCTTACCGACGATGTTAGGCATGGTCACCGGCATCGGTCCCTTGCTCAAAGTAACCGTCACCTCATCGTTGTGCTTGGCCGTGGTACCGGGATCAGGGGAGATCGTCAATGCCACACCCTGCGGCGTGTCCATCGAATACTCATCCTTCGACTCGTCATGCTTGACATTATCGAAGCCGGCCTTCTTGAGCGCGTTCAACGGGTCCTTGCCATTGGCCGAATTCGCGTCGAGAATATCCTTCGGGATGGTGGCCATCCGCACGCCCTTGGACACCACCACCGTAAGCTCCTGATTGGCTCGCTTGCTTATGCGGCTGTTCACAACGGCCTTGGTCTTGTTCACGGAAGAAGAGATGATCTTGCCTTCCGCCACGTCGTCGTTGTATTCCTTGTGCGTCTTGTAGGGGATGCCGAGAGCCTTCAACGTGCTTTCATACGTGGCCCAATCCGCGCCGGCCAGCGAGCATTCGGTGCCTGCATTCGCATCGCAGGTCACGTCATCCGGCTTGGGCACACTCCAATAGCTGCCCGGTCCGGCAAACCACCACCAGCCGGCGGTTCCGCCGATTGCAGCCAGTACCAGCACTATCACCAGTACGATGATGAGCGGTTTTTTGCTGCGCTGCTTCTTTGGCCCGGTGCCATTGGAAGCGACGTCCGGCTCATCGGAAAGGGCAAGCGCTCGGGTGAAGGCATCGCCGGCCTGAGGCAGCACTTGTGTCTCGCTGCCGGACTGTGCCATGATCTGCGTCTTATGGGGAGCCGAAGCATCGGCTAACATCGACGAATCAAGTGCCGTGGTGGGGGCGACCGGAGGCGCCGGAGGATTGACGTCTGCGGCGCCACCGGTATCGGCGGTATTGCTTGCGGCATCATCGACCAAAAATGCCGGTACGGACGGCTCGAACGTTGCTGCACCGGCAGGTACGCCGGTCAGCGGGGCCTGCTCGGCGATATTGCCTACCAATGCTGCAGCGGTGGCATCGGTATGATCGCCTCCGATGGGTTCGGCATGCAAACGGTATTGCCACGCCTCCAGCGGCAATTTGGCGGCCAACTGGCTCAATTCCTCAGCTGCTGCCGCGCCATCGGCGGGGCGGGCATCCACCTGACGCGCGGTCAGATGGGCGATGAACGCCGCCACGGACGGATCAATGCCCTGGCAGACCGTGGCCACGGACGGCACGTCCTCATGAACATGCTTGAAGACAAGCGTCACCGGATTATCCGAATCGAACGGCACCTTGCCGGTCATCATCTCCCATGCCATGATGCCCACCGAATACAGGTCGCCTTGCGCGGTGGCCTGATTGTTCTCGATCATTTCGGGAGCCAGATAAGCGGCGGTGCCCAATAGCATGCCGGTGGAGCTCAATGTGGCCTGACTGGCGGCCTTGGCCAGACCGAAATCAGTGATCTGCACATGGCCGCGATCATTGATCAAAATGTTCTCGGGCTTGATGTCACGGTGAACCACGCCGGCGCGATGCGCGGAAGCCAGACCATCCAGCGTCTCCGCGACCACGCGCAGCGTCTCACGTACGGAGAATGTGCCTTGGGCGTTCATCTCATGCCGCAGATTGACGCCATGCACATATTCCATGACCAGAAAATCAAGTCCATTGAACTCGCCGGTGTCATACACCTGAACGATGTGCGGGTTGGCGATGGACGCGGCCGAATTGGCCTCGCGGCGGAACCGTTCGACGAACTGCTCCCGATGCGGGCCTTTGGCGAGTTGTGTGTGCATGACCTTAATCGCCACGGTGCGCCCCAGACGCTCATCGACGGCCTCATACACGGTGGCCATACCACCCTCGGCGATATTGCGCACGATGCGGTAGCGTCCCTCAATCATCTGTGCGGGCTCGTTCTCACTCATGTTGTATCGTACGGTTCCTTTAATCACGACTAAACATGTTCAGTGTACATGGCCCCGGTTACGCGGCCGGAGCATCAGCGCATAGCTTTCACGGGTTTTCACCGGTGTTCATGGTCTCATGGTCCGGCGGCTCGCATTGTGGACTATCGCAAGGATTCGGGGACGAATCGCGCACAAGCCTCGGTCAGACGGCGTTGCGCTTCGGAATTCAGCTCAAGACCGGCAATCGCCTTACGGGACTCACCCCATAGGGCAGCGATGCGCTCGCGGGATCGATCAAGAGCACCGGTCGACGTGAACAGTTCAATGGTGCGGGCCACCTGGTTGTCATTGCGACAATCTTCTTCGAAGATGGCAATCAGATCGGCCTTATCCGCCGTATCTGCCGCAGACAGAGCATCAGCCAACAGCACTGTGCGTTTGCCTTCTCGGATGTCTCCGCCAACTGGTTTTCCGGTATTGCGGCTTGATCCGACGACATCCAACAGGTCATCCGCCAGTTGGAACGCCAGTCCGAGCGGCCGGCCGACGGCCAACGCGCAATGCCTGGCCTGATCCGGGCTCTCTCCTGCGGCCAGCAGTGCAAGCAGCAGTGGAGCGATGGTGGTGTAACTGGCTGTCTTCCAGCGGAATACGTTCAATGAGGCGTTCGCCAGAGCTTCGGGATTGGACAGTGGGGTCATCTCGACGGCCAAGTCCAGTACCTGGCCGATTTCCACCTCGCGTTGCATGGTAAGAAACGCCTCGTTCAGGGCATCGGTGTTGGGAAGACGGCTGGCGGACCGGCGTGTGATTTCAATGCAGGCGGTGGCCAGAATGTCGCCGAGCATCAGGCCCAAGCCACGGCCTATGGCACCGCTGTGTACGGCCTGTTCCAAGGCACGATGTGCGGAAGGCCTGCCCCGGCGCAGATCGGATTCGTCGATGATGTCGTCATGCACCAGTGCGGCCGTCTGAAACACTTCAATGGCGCAGGCCAGGTCGATCATGGCGTCACGCCGATCAGGCGTCACGTCGCCGGCAAGAATATCGAAGGCGTCCAACGCGAGCAGCGCACGCAGTCGTTTGCCTCCTTGGCTGGAGGAGGCGGCTTGGTCCACAACCTGTTCCATCACCGGTTTCAGGGCGTCGGCAACCTCGTCGGTGGCGGGGGCGGCAGTCAGTTCCCGCACCAACTGAATGATGCGTGGCTCGATGATTTCGCGGTTGTTAGCAGTTGTGCACATGCCTAATAACTTATCCACAGGGTTTGAAGAACACAAGAACGTTGGGAATCAAGGGTTTTGAAGCTAGAACCACAATGGTCGTTTTTTCCTGCGTCATACGGCGTTTTCAGCCATAGTGGGCACACACCCCCTCGGCGCATGAGCTATCCGGCTCGGCGCGCACCACAACACCAATAGATTGCACACCATTAGTCAAGGAGGACATGATGAACAACAACACGCCGCACAAGCCGCGTAAGAGCCGACACGCCAAACGGCACGCCGCCGAGCAGACGGAGCCCTTTGGCTTTGACGAGTTGGAGACGAGATCACAGGAATTTCGCAATGATCGCCGACTTCGAGGCGCGCAACAGGCTAATGCCGACTGGGTGGCCGAACCATTGGACGAATGGCTGTCTTGTCTTGATGCCGGGAACACCGACCTAGGCCGAGAGACGATGGCCGCGTTTGCGGTGGGCATGCGTGAGACCTTATCGATTCGTGATGCGCTGATTCTCTCGTTGGTTATTGATGAAAGCCGTTGCCCCAAGTCATGGCTTATGGAATTCGCGGCGCGACCGCATCTGGCGCGTACGAGAACACGAATGGGCGAGCTGCTGACTTGCGCATTCGAGGATGAAGGCATGATGCCGGATAAGGAGCGTTGCCATGCCGGCATCGGTATGTTGCTCGATATCGCCGAAGCCTCACCGGTGCCGTACTGCATACAGCCATTGGCCGTAATCGCCTACACCTTATGGTGGCTGGGCGATCCGCGAGCAATGGTGTTCGCCTTGCGATGCCTGCTGCTCGATGAGGATTGTTCGCTGGCGGCGATGATATTCTCAGCCGCCGATCGAGGCGTGGCGCCGGCATGGTGCTCGGGCTGAGTGAACAGAAACGGCGGATTTCCGAGGTTTTACGCGCGATGCGCGGAAGGAAAGCGTGTGGTGATCGGCAACACGTCGGGCAACGATGTGGGAATAATCGTCCGTGGAGGGTGGTTTACTCACATAGTTGACGATTTGCCCTTGCCAGAAGTGGGCCCATGTGGTATATGCACTTCACGGCGAGAGATCAGGAGGAGCAGTTTTGGCCACGAAGGAAACGACGGCAACCAAGCAGACAGCCGAGTCCAGCGAGGAGACCGAGACCAAGAAGAAGGCCAGCTCTACGACCACCGCACGCAAGACTTCCGCCAAGAAGTCCAAGTCCGCAGAGCCCTCGAAAAAGACCACGCGCAAGTCCGCTGCGAAGAAAACCGCGAAGAAGGCCAAGGACGATGAGCTCGTCAAAGACGAGGACACTCAGGTCGATGACGAGCTTGATGACGATGCCGAGGTCAACGACGACGATTTGGACGTTGACGACCTCGACGAGGATCTTGACGACGTTGACGAAGACGATGCCGACGACGAAGACCTCGATGAGGACGATGCCGACGACGATGATGTGGAAGACGACGAGGACGAGGAAGAAGCCAAGTCTAAGGCACCCGAGCAGCCCAAGGAAAAGGGTGCCTACGTGGTCTCCGACACGGATGATGAGGAAGAAAACATCATCCCCTCGGGCAATCCGAAGCGTCGTGTGATTGCGGCCGGCGCAACCGCCGACCCGGTCAAGGACTACCTGAAGCAGATCGGCCGCGTGAGCCTGCTGAATGCCGAGCAGGAAGTCGACCTGTCCGAGCGCATCGAGGCCGGCCTGTACGCCCAGCACCTGCTCGACACCGAAAGCGAAGGCATGGAGTTCAAGCGCAAGCGTGAACTCAAGTGGGCCGCCGCCGACGGCAAGAAGGCTAAGGACCATCTGCTGGAAGCCAACCTACGACTTGTGGTCTCGCTCGCCAAGCGCTACACGGGTCGCGGCATGCTCTTCCTTGATTTGATCCAGGAAGGCAACCTTGGTCTGATTCGTGCCGTCGAGAAGTTCGACTGGAAGAAGGGCTTCAAGTTCTCCACCTACGCCACGTGGTGGATTCGTCAGGCCATCACCCGTGCCATGGCCGATCAGGCCCGCACCATTCGCGTGCCTGTGCACATGGTCGAAGTGATTAACAAGCTGTCCCGTGTACAGCGCCAGATGCTGCAGGATCTGGGGCGTGAACCTACGCCGGACGAGCTGGCCCGCGAGCTGGATATGCCGGTTGAGAAGGTGCAGGAAGTGCAGAAGTACGGCCGCGAGCCGATTTCCCTGCACACCCCGCTTGGCGAGGATGGCGATTCCGAGTTCGGTGACCTCATTGAGGATACCGACGCCATCGCTCCGTCCGACGCCGTGGCCTTCTCCCTGCTGCAGGAACAGTTCAAGCAGGTGCTGGAAACCCTGTCTCCGCGTGAGGCCGGCGTCATCAAGATGCGCTATGGCCTGGAAGACGGCCAGCCGAAGACGCTGGACGACATCGGCCGTGTGTATGGCGTGACCCGTGAACGCATCCGTCAGATCGAGTCCAAGACCATGTCCAAGCTGCGCCACCCATCCCGTTCGCAGACCCTGCGCGACTTCCTGGATCAATGATCATCTGGCTCCCCTCTGTGAGGGGAGCCAAGCATTTGAAGAGAAAAATAGGACTGTATGCCCAAAGAAGAATACGGTGCCAAGGACCTAGCTGTTCTTGAGGGCTTGGATGCGGTACGCAAGCGTCCGGGCATGTACATCGGCACCACCGACTCGCAGGGGCTTATGCACTGCCTGTGGGAGATCATCGACAACTCCGTGGACGAGGCCTTGGCCGGCTTCTGCAACGACATTGTGGTCACCCTGCACACCGACGGTTCCGTGGAAGTCGCGGACAATGGCCGAGGCATCCCGGTGGACAAGGAACCGAAAACCGGCCTGTCCGGCGTGGAGGTCGTACTGACCAAACTGCATGCCGGTGCCAAGTTCGGCAACTCGTCTTATAACGCCGTCGGTGGCCTGCACGGCGTGGGCTCCTCCGTGGTCAATGCCCTGAGCTCCCGACTGGACGTCGAAGTGGATCGTGACGGCAAGACGCACCACATGACCTTCCACCAAGGTCACCCTGGCGTATACACGGATGCCGACCCGGCCAATCCGTCTCCCGATTCCCCGTTCAAGCGCACTCGCAAGAACCGACCCACCGAGCTGGAAATCATCGGCAAGGTATCTCCCAAAACCACTGGTACCCGTATTCGCTACTGGTATGATCCGGAGATTTTCAACAAAACCGCCGAGTTCTCATACGAACAGCTCATCGACCGCGTGCGCCAGACCAGCTTCCTGGTGCCCGGCCTCAAAATCACCATCATCGACGAAAACGTACCGGAAACGGCGGCGACTGACACCGTCGAGGCCACTGATGACACAACAGTCGAACCTGCGCAAGACCAGGCACCGGCCTTGGATGTCTCGTCCAACGATGCCGAGAGCCCGGCCGAGGAGGACTTCTCACTGACGGCCGGCGCCCAGGTCGTTGATGGCGCGTTCGGCGAACAGCCCGCGCACCCGCGCGTCGTGGAATTCCTGCACACAGGCGGCGTCAAGGACTTCGTCGACTTCCTGTCCAAAGGCGAGCCGATCTCCGACATCTGGCGCATCCAAGGCGAGGGCACCTATAAGGAGGAGACCCAGGCCGTGGGCAAGGGCGGTGAACTGCACGCCCAGGAAATCGAACGCACCTGCGGCGTGGATATCGCCCTGCGATGGGTCAACGGCTATGACACCACAATCATGAGCTTCGTGAACATCGTGGAGACGCCCGGCGGCGGTACTCACGTGGACGGTTTCATGAACGCCATCACCAAGCAGATTCGCAAGGCGGTGGAAGACAACGCCCGCAAGCTCAAGGTGAACATGAAGGACTCCGCCATGAAGGTGGAGCGCGACGATATCCAAGCCGGACTCGTGGCCGTGGTCACCGCACGCGTGGCCGAACCTCAGTTCCAAGGCCAGACCAAGGACGTGCTTGGCACCGCGCAGGTCAAGCCGATCGTCACCCGGCTCACCGACAAGCAATTCGGCGAGATGATCACCGGCTCCAAGCGCGGGTACAAGGAACAATCCGGCCGCGTGCTGGAGAAGATCGTCGGCGAAATGCACGCACGCATCCAGTCGCGCAAGGCCAAGGAGGTCACGCGCCGCAAGAACGCGCTCGAATCCGCCTCGATGCCGGCCAAACTCTCCGACTGCCAGCCGGGCAATGACGACGTGGCCGAACTGTTCATCGTCGAGGGTGATTCCGCACTCGGTACCGCCAAGGCCGCCCGCAACGCCGGTTTCCAAGCGCTGCTGCCGATTCGAGGCAAGATTCTGAACGTGCAGAAGGCGTCGATCACGCAGATGCTCTCCAACAAGGAGTGCGCGGCCATCATCCAGGTGGTGGGCGCCGGCTCCGGCCAGAGCTTCGACATCGAACAGTCGCGCTACCACAAGATCATCATGATGACCGATGCCGATGTGGATGGCGCGCACATCCGTATCCTGCTGCTGACGCTGTTCTACCGGTACATGCGGCCGCTTATCGAACACGGCTACGTGTATGCCGCAGTGCCGCCGCTGCACCGCATCGCGTTGACCGGCTCGCACAAGGGCGAATATATCTACACGTATTCCGATGACGAGCTGGCCGGCAAGCTGGCCGACCTCGACAAGAAGCACATCGGATACAACGACGACATCCAGCGATACAAGGGTCTGGGCGAGATGGACGCCGACCAGTTGGCGGACACCACCATGGATCCGCGCACGCGTATGCTGCGCCGCATCCGCATGGAGGACGCCGCCCAGGCATCCGAGATCTTCAGCCTGCTGATGGGCGACGACGTGCCGCCGCGCAAGCAGTTCATCGTCGACAACGCCGACGATTTCGACCGCTCCAAGATCGATACCTGATCGAAGACGTCGCTGATAATGACATCGTGCTTACCGAGAATTTCCGTAATTGGCGTTTGAGGTGAGCACGTTGTCATATGTTTTATGCGTGTTGCCCATGAGTCATTCGATAGACTGATGACATCGTTATCACAACCGGTGCCGTACTGTGAATGGGAGATGGGACATGGCCAGTCTGTTGCTTGCCGTCATCTATGTGGCGTTTATCAGTCTGGGATTGCCGGATTCGCTACTCGGATCCGCATGGCCCACCATGAGCCAGGATCTGAACGTGCCGGTGGCGTGGGCCGGCGGCATCTCCGCGGTGATTTCCATGTTCACGATCGTCTCGGCGCTGCTTTCGGACCGAATGACATTGAAATTCGGGGCAGGCAAGGTCACCGCCGTTTCGGTGGCGTTGACTGCGGCGGCCTTGGCCGGTTTCTCCGTTACCTCGAATTACTGGGTGCTGTTGGCCATCGCCATACCATACGGCCTTGGCGCGGGCGGAGTGGATGCGGCGCTCAATAACTACGTAGCCATTCACTACGAAAGCCGGCATATGAGCTGGCTGCACTGCATGTGGGGCGTCGGCGCATCGGTCGGCCCCTACATCATGGGCTATGCGCTCTCTCAAGGCCAAGGTTGGCCGTGGGGCTATCGGTACATCGCGATCCTGCAGGTGATGCTGACCGTCATCCTGGTGCTGAGCCTGCCACTGTGGAAGAAACGTGGCGCAATTGCGGTCGGCGAATCGACCGATGACACCGCATCATCTGACGGCAATGCCGAGAGATTTGGCACTGCTGAAGGGGTGTCTGTTGCCGAACGCAAACCGCTCGGCGTGGCCGGCGTGCTCGCCATTCGCGGTGCCAAGGAAATCCTCGTGATGTTCTTCTGCTACTGCGCCGTCGAATCTACGGCGGGCCTGTGGGCCTCCAGCTATATGGTGATGCACAGCGGCATCGACAAGATCACCGCCGCCAGCTGGGCCAGCCTATTCTACGTAGGCATCACCGTGGGCCGTGCGCTTTCCGGCTTCCTGACCATGCGATTCAAGGACCCGGTCATGATTCGCCTCGGCCAAGTGCTGGTGTTCGCCGGCATCCTCACCATGTTCGTGCCATTGCCTCACCACCTTGGCGTGGTCGTTGGGCTGGTGGTCATCGGCTTCGGGTGCGCGCCGATTTATCCGTGCGTCATCCACTCGACGCCGGCCTACTTCGGCGAAGACAAATCGCAGGCCATCGTCGGCGTGCAGATGGCCTGCGCCTATGTGGGCTCACTGCTCATGCCGCCACTGTTCGGCATCATCGCGCAATATGCGACAATCAGTCTCTACCCGTGGTATTTGCTGGTGCTCTTGGTGCTGATGGTGGCCATGCACGAGCGTCTTCGCAAGTTGCGCGGCTGATCATATGCGCATTTGGGCCCGACGCCTACTATGCTTGGAGCCCATGGTGATAAGTGAAGAAGAACATGAACAGATGCCCGAGCCCGTACGGGAACGATTGGAAGCGCTGAAGGATGCGCCGGGCTCGGTAATCGTGGTCGGCTCGATGAACGCCGATTACACCGTAACCACTAAACGACTACCCAAGCCAGGTGAAACCGTCAATGGTGGTGCCATGAAAGTGCTGCCGGGCGGCAAGGGCGCGAATCAGGCGTCTGCCGCCGCTCGTCTCGGTGTCAATGTCCAGTTGCTGGGCGCGGTGGGCGAGGACTCCAACGCGGACTTCCTATTAAGCAAGCTGGATGAGGCCGGCGTCGACACCGCCGATATCCTGCATGTCGAAGGCCCCAGCGGCACCACGGTAATCACCGTGAGCGCTGAGGGCGAGAACACCATCGTCTATTCGCCGGGTTCCAATGCCAAGGCAAGTGCCGGCTATGTGCAATCACATCGCACGACCATCGCCGAATGCGCGGTATTGGGACTGTGTTTGGAGAGCCCGATTGCCACCGTTATCGCCGCCGCGCAGACCGCGCATGACGCTGGCGTGACCGTGCTGCTCAACGACTCGCCATTTATGGACGAGCTGCCTCACGAACTGGTGGAAGCCACGGATATTCTGCTGGTCAACCAGCATGAAGTGGCTCAACTGCTGGGCCTGCCGGATGATGACGTGGAATCACTCGACTGGTATGAGGTCGCCGAACGATTCACCGATTACGGATTCGACCGGGCGATAGTGACGCTTGGTGCGTCGGGATCGGTGGTGATCGAGAACGGACGTTGGCATCGCGTATCCGCCGCGCAAGTCAATGCAGTGGACACCACCGGTTGCGGCGACTCGTTCATGGGGACCGTGCTGGCTGGCTTGGCCGCCGGTCATACGCTGCTGCAATCCGCGCAAATCGGCTCCTACGTCTCCGCCTATGCGGCCACCAAGCTTGGTGCCCAAAGTGCCTACGGTACCGCCGAAGAAGTCATCGCCTACTTCAGCTGACCTATAATCGTACATATGTACGAAAGCCTGAGCCTGTTTTCCGAACCCACCAAGATGTGGTTCGAGCATGCCTTCGGTCAGCCGACCGAGGCACAGGCTCAGGCATGGCCGGCAATCCATTCCGGTCGCAATGTCTTGGTCATCGCCCCTACCGGTTCCGGTAAAACATTGGCCGCGTTTCTCTCAGCCATCGACCGATTGATGACCGTGCCACGCACGCGGCGTGCCGGTGTGCGTGTGCTGTATATCTCGCCGTTAAAGGCGCTCGCGGCCGATGTGGCCAAGAACCTAGAACAGCCTTTGGAGGGCATTGCTGCACAATGCGAGGCGCAAGGGCTGCCCGTGCCGAAGATCGCGGTCGCCACTCGTTCAGGCGACACCACCGCACAGGAGCGGCGACGCATAGCCTCCCATCCACCGGATATCCTCGTTACCACGCCAGAATCGTTGTATTTGTTGCTCACTTCGAAGGCAGGGCGGATTCTCGGCACTGTCGATACGGTGATCGTCGATGAAATTCATGCAGTGGCGGGCACCAAGCGCGGCGCACATTTGGCGGTAAGTCTGGAACGGCTGGAGAACCTTGTCACAGAATCGCGCAAGCGAGATGCAATCGATGCAGATGCTGATGAGGGCGGTGATGCCGCCGTCGATGCTGGCCGTGGCGATCGTCATATGCAGCGCATTGGTCTATCCGCTACGGTGAATCCGCCTGAAAAGGCGGCGCGATTCCTGGGCGGCGGGCAACCGGTTACCATCGTGAATCCCGGTGGGCGGCCTGCAATGGATTTGCGCATGATTGAGCCGTTGGAAAACATGCGTGATTTGCAGTCCGTGAATGCCAAGCAGCGTGTCGGTGGCGTGGATGCTGAACGGTCCGCTCCGCATATCAGTGGTGTCACGCCGGCCATGCAGCGACTTGCTGAACGCAGGGGCATTGTGCCGGTGGATGATAGAGATGTTTCTTCCACTTCTGGGGACGATTCTGATGCGAGTGATGCGTTCGATTCCTCCGCGTTGGTTGGAGCGGCGGGCGACCGTACCTCCGGTTCCATTTGGCCCGTGGTGGAACGCAGTATTTTGGATGAGATTCTCGCGCACCGCACTACATTGGTGTTCGTTAATTCGCGTGGTGTGGCTGAGAAACTCACTGCGCGCTTGAACGATCTGTATGCGCAGACCCGGCATGGCACCAATCCCGACACTGTGCGGGATCTGGGCTCTCCGGAAGGCCGCGAAGGGTTCTCCACGCATTACGATGCTGTGGTCGGCTCCACCACCATGCTTGTCGGCTCACATGAGGGCGATGATGTCATCGCCATGGCTCATCATGGGTCGGTTTCCAAAGACCGTCGCAAAATGATTGAGGAACGGCTTAAACGTGGTGAATTGCGTTGCGTGGTGGCCACCTCCAGTTTGGAGCTCGGCATTGATATGGGCTCGGTCGACTTGGTGATTCAAGTCGATACGCCGTTGTCGGTCTCCTCCGGATTGCAGCGTGTAGGCCGTGCCGATCATCAGGTCGGTGGCGTCTCTCACGCATTGTTCTACCCGCTCACCCGTCAGCAGATTGTCACTGGGGCCGCAAGTCTGGAAGCCATGATTGCCGGCGATATAGAACCATTGGCCGTGCCGCGCAATCCGCTCGATATTCTTGCCCAGCAGACCGTGGCCGCTGCCGCGATGCACGATTTGAACGCTGATGACTGGTATGCCACAGTGCGTCGTGCTGCGCCGTTTGCCGAACTGCCACGTGACATGTTCGATGCGGTAATCGGCATGATGTCCGGCGAATACAACAGCGAGGAATTCTCGGCCTTCCGGCCGCGACTGGTATGGAATCGGGATAATGGCCTGATTTCCGCCCGTCCCGGTTCGCAGAAAGTGGCCGTTACCTCTGGCGGTACGATTCCCGATCGAGGGCTGTACACCGTGGTCCTGCCTGAGGCGGACGCCGGCAAAGGCCAGCGTCGCGTCGGCGAGTTGGATGAGGAGATGGTCTACGAATCGCGCGTGGGCGATGTCATTACGCTCGGCACCTCCACATGGCAGATTCAGGAAATCACCCGTGATCGTGTGGTGGTGACGCCGGCTCCGGGCCGCACCGCCCGCCTGCCGTTCTGGCACGGTGAAGGCGCTGGCCGTGACTACGGTTTCAGCCGTACCATAGCCCGCTTCACCCGAGAAATCGCCGCCGGATTAGACGTGAAGCGGACTGAGGGGAGGTCTGCCGCAGAAGGTCCAGCTGTCCCAACCTTCATCCCAACAATCCTCACCCGTCTCCACCACGATGGCCTAGATGCCAACGCCATCACCAACTTGGCCCGCCTACTCTCCGAGCAACAAGCCGCCACTGGTGCAGTCCCCAGCGACCAAACCCTTATCGTGGAGCGCACACGCGATGAAGACGGCGGATGGCGCATCGTGCTGTTAAGCCCCTTCGGCCGCCGCGTTCACGAACCGTGGTCCATGGCCATCAGTCGCAGGCTGCGCCAGCGTTATGGTTTTGACGGGCAGGTATATGCCGCTGATGATGGCATCGTCATCCAGCTGCCGGATGGCGACGGGCATATTCCCGCTCAGGATCTGTTCCTTTTCGATTCCGAGGATCTTCAAACGGATGTAGAACGTCAGGTGGGCGAATCCGTATTATTCGCGGCTCGATTCCGTGAGTGCGCCGCCCGATCACTGTTCATGCCGCGATCCGATCCAGGCCGTCGCGTACCCCTATGGCAGCAGCGATTGCGAGCCGCACAGCTCCTGCAATCGGCTCGCGTGGTCAAGAACTTTCCGCTTCTGTTGGAGACTGCACGTGAATGTTTGCAGGACGTGTATGACATGCCCGCCCTGAACGAGGTGATGACCGGATTGCAAGCCGGCACCATTACCGTGAAGGACGTGGAAACCGAGTCGCCATCGCCTTTCGCCGAGAACATTCTCTTTGGCTTCGTCGGCGTGGTGATGTACCAGTATGACCAACCTCAGGCCGAGCGTAGCGCGCAACTGCTGTCTCTCGATCCGCACGTGCTCGAACGCTTGCTCGGCACCACCGATATGGCACAAGTGCTCAACCCGGACGTGATTCGCGAAGTCGAACAGGAACTGGGGGAGCACACTTTCTGGAATGAGCTTGCCGACGATGATGTGACTGGTCGCGTGACCCGTTACGCCAAAACCCATGGTCCTTTCACCGCCGATCAGCTCATAGCCGATCTACACCTCGATGCTACGGATGCCGTGCACACTCTGGATGTGCTGGCTGCCAAAGGCGAGTTGCTGCAAGGCCACTTTGTAGATGATGACGAGCAAGGCCAACAGTGGCTCCATAAGGACGTATTCCGCCGTATTCGGTCTCGCTCATTGGCCAAGGCGCGTAAAGCAGTCAAGCCAGTAGAACCAGAGGCGTTCCAGATGTTTCTTATCGACCGACAAGGTATCGGGCCGGTCGGCGGCGAACGATATGAAGGTGCTGACGGGCTCATGCGCGTTATCGAGCAGCTGGAGGGCATATCACTGCCCACTGCACTCTGGGAGTCGGCAGTATTCCCCGCACGAGTACGAGACTACCAACCTGCATTGCTGGATGAGTTGCTGACCAGCGGCGATGTGGTCTGGGTCGGCTCAAAAACCGGGGGAACCAGTGCGATGGACCCCGGTGAGGTTGCTTTCTATCCGGCGGATTCAATATTGTTCAGCGGTGTGGAACATGGTACGACATCGAACGCCTCAGACGCCACCATGCCGGAAGCGATTCTGACCGCACTGGACTCAGGGGGAGCGTTCCATGCCCGTCAACTGATGGATGCCGCCAAACGTGCGTGGAATGAGACCGCGGAGCCGGACATCAATCCAAACACCGGCGAAATCATCCCGCAAGAGTGGAGCGAACAGCAGTTCAAGGATGCCTTGTGGAGCTTGGTCTGGCAAGGTAAGGTCACCAATTCCAGCTTCGCGCCGGTGCGTGCATTAACCGCAGGCGCAGCAAGCCCGCGTAAATCCACTACATCACGTCGTCGTGGGCGTGTCGCTCCGATTCGCCGAGCCACTACGGATATGACGTTAGGAGGTTTGTGGTCCGCCGTAATCGGGCAAGCTGAAGCCGAAGACACCGACCAGACCGAACGGGCACTCGCACTGGTCGAGACGTTGCTGGACAGGTATGGCGTCATCGCGCAGCCGGTGATTGACAAGGAAAATATCCCGGGTGGCTACTCAGCGTTGTATCCGGTATTGAATCGCATGGAGGAGCATGGTCGACTGGTACGAGGCATGTTCGTCCGTGGTTTCGGCGCGGCCCAATTTGCCGAGCGCGACACCGTGGATGCGTTGCGTCATCCGTCAGAGCATCGCGGCCAGTCCGTGGTGGCATTGAGTGTGCTCGACCCCGCAAATCTCAGTGGCTCCGCCATCGCGTGGCCGGACGCGCCTGCCGGTGCGGGTAAACCGGCACGCCGTATCGGAGCCACGGTCGTGCTCAATGCGCAAGGCGCGCTACTATACGCGGCCGCCAAAGCCAAGCACCTGACAGCGTTCGATCAATCGGTCGGCCATGAAGCCGCTGTCAATGATTCCGACGAACAAATGCGCAAGGCCGCCACAGAACTGGCCTACGCCCTCAAACGCAATGGCACCGGCTCCGTGACATTCAGCGACATCAATGGCGAACCCCTCAACGCCCGTCACCCCTTCGCCCGCATCCTCCACCAGTCCGGCTTCACCCCCGTTCCCCAAGGCATGCGGCTGTACTGATTGAGCCCAGCTATCGAATGCGGTAGTTGGAGCCTCGTTGGGTCATGATGAGGCCGGCGCGGGTGAGCTTCTTATCCAGTGTGTAGAGGGCGTTCTTGAGTAAGCCCTGTTGCTCGAAGAATGGGCCGCCGACAAGTTTGACCAACTCGCTGGTGTTGACGAACTGGCCATCAGCCTTGACCAGCGCTTCAAGCAAACTGTATTCCAGACGGGACAGTGAGATTGCGCTGTGAGTGGATGCGTAGTAGGCCTTGTGATTCGTGGTGTCCAACGTGAGATTGCCACGAATGATCATGACGGGGGAGTCGGTGGCAAGCGAGCCGACGTATGAGAGCAGTTCGCCATCGGAGAATGGTTTGCTCAGCACGACATCCGGGTGTCGTGCGTTAGCTTGTGCGCTAGCGGCGGCATTGTCCGAGCGTTGTTCGGCTTCGGCATCTGAGTTGTTTGCGCGTGAATCCGCGCTGAAGGAGCTGTAGGGCGTCTCTTCGATAGGGGCGTACTCGTCAGGCAGCGCTCGCCAGCGGCTGCCTTCACCAATGGTTTTGCTGAGTGGCGTCGAAGTCAGCAGCAGAATCTTGACGGAGGCACGGGCATTGCGTAGGGATTCGATGAGCTGCTCGGTGGAAATGCCGAACAGGGATTCATCAAGAATCACTGCGTCAAATGACTCCTTGGCGACAGCGGCGAGCGCGATACTACCGGTGCTTGCCAAAGACACCTCATGACGACCGGCAAGCAGGGCACCATGAATGGCGTGGGCCAACGGTTCATTGGATACGGCAACCAGTAGTCTCATCGCCGCCTCCTTAATGCTTAGTGTAGGCCGGGTTTAGGGTCTCTTCTCTATTGTTTGGCTCACTATCGTTCGCTCCTCGCCTACAAACACCCCACTGGGGTGTTTGCTTTACGGCTCGGCCCATCAGAGGGAGCTTAATTGAGGTTACGCAATGAAGGCGATGGGGGAGGCGAGGTCTACTCCGGAACCGTCTCGGCGCATATCGGGCTTGGGAAGCTCGACCGGAGAGCCTGCGGATGTAGAGGCGTGCAACGGGTAGAGGCCCGCCCAGGCAAGAATCAGCGTGTTCTGGCCCTTCAGGAATCGCTGGGAACGCACGCCGCCGGTAGCGCGACCCTTGGTGGGGTACATTTCCAGCGGAGTGACCTTCGCCGCGCCGTTTTCGGTGCCGGGCAGTGCATCGGAATCGCCGGCCACGGTGAGCACCACTGCACCGGATCCGGAAGTCAAGCCGTTCTCGCCCTCTTCATAGGTCCATGCCACCTTGCCGGCGGGAACCACGTTGAAGGCCGCCACACGGGCGCCCTCGGCCAGCTTGATGCCGGCCATACCGCCCGCAGTACGACCCTGCGGGCGCACGTTCTTCGCCTTAAAGGTCAGTAGCGAGGAATCGGAGGAGATGAACACCAGACGGTCGTCATCCTCGGCCACGGCGGCGAATACCACTTCGTCGCCATCTTTCAGATCAATGACGGGCCAAGAATCCATGGTGGTGGGTGCCTCACGATTCCAACGCTTGATGACACCGTTACGGGTACCGATAGCCAGCGACGGCAACGGCTTGGCCTCGGCGGCCCCGCCATCCTCGCTCTCGTCCTTGGCACTGGTCTTGCCGGACGTCGGCTGCTCCATGGCAATCGCCGTAATCACACGCTCACCGCGAATCGGATCGGTGGATTCGGTCATGCCGATCAGTTCGTCGGCCTGAACTCCTCCCTTCAGCGACAATGTGGCGGTAGCGGGCAAGGCAGGCAAATCAACCACATGCGCGAGCACCAGGCGGCCGGCCGACGTGACCAGCCCATACGTAGCGCGCGTGGAAGTCTCGAAGATTGTGGTGATCTGATCGTCTCTCAAACGCTCATCGGAAGTGGATCGTGCATTGAACACGTCCATCGCGCTTGGCGTGGTACGGGCAATCAAACCGGTAGCGCTCATCATCACCACGCACGGCTCGTCCTCGATCTTCAAGGCTCCGGTCAGCGTGGACTGTTCGCCGGTCTTCTTGGCCGCGGCTGCGGCTGCGGCTACATCGGCTTCGGCGGAGGAGATCGTAGTGGCGGCCTTCACCGCTTCGAGCGCGGACTTGGACACGCCCGAAGCCCCGGCACCCTGCGCCACGACCGGCGTCAACGTGCCATCCGGGTCGGCATCCAGCAGCACGGTACGGCGCGGCGAGCCCCACTTGGCGACCGCTTCGTCCATGTCGTCGGTGACCACCTGGTCGAGCGCCTCGGCGGAGGCCAGGATCCGGGTCAGCTCCTCGATACGCTTCTTCAGATCATCGCGTTCGGCCTCAAGCTCGATACGGTTCATCTTGGTCAGTCGGCGCAGACGCAGGTCGAGGATGTACTGAGCCTGGACCTCGTCCAAATCGAAAACGACCATCAAACGGCTCTTCGCGGCATCCGCATCATCCGAGGTGCGGATTACCTGAATCACCTCGTCGATGTCCAGCATGGCCAGCAGCAGGCCCTCGACCAGGTGCAGGCGCTCCAGCGCCTTCTTCTTGCGATATTCACTGCGGCGGCGAATCACCACACGGCGGTGGTCCACCCACACCTGAAGCATCTCCTTCAGACCCATCGTGTGCGGGCGGCCCTCCACCAACGCCACGTTGTTCATGGCGAAGTTGTCTTGCAACGGTGTGTGCTTGAACAACTGCACCAGAACCGCATGCGCGTCGAAACCAGTCTTGATCTCGATGACGATACGCGTGCCGTTATGACGATCGGTCAGATCGAACGCGCCGGAAATCCCCTCCAGCTTGCGGTTCTTCACACCGTCGGAAATACGTTCGATTACCTTCTCCGGGCCCACCATGTACGGCAGCTCGGTGACCACGATGGCCTGCTTGCGGGCCGTGACATGCTCGATATGCGTGGCGGCGCGCGTGGTGAGCGTACCACGGCCAGTGGCATAGGCCTCACGGATGCCGTCGCGGCCGATGATCGTGCCGCCGGTGGGCCAGTCGGGGCCGGGCACGTAGCGCATCAGCTGTTCCAGGGTGGCGTCCGAATGCGCCATGAGGAACTTGGCGGCGTTTACCACCTCGCCCAGATTGTGGGTGGCCAGGTTCGTGGCCATGCCCACGGCGATGCCCGAGCCGCCGTTGACCAGCAGATTCGGGATGGCGGCCGGCAGCACGGTCGGTTCCTTGAGCTTGTTGTCATAGTTCGGTGTGAAGTCGACGGTGTCCTCATCGATATCCGCGTTCATGCCGAGAGCGGCCGGGCCAAGCCTGGCCTCGGTGTAACGGGAGGCCGCAGGGCCGTCATCCAGCGAGCCGAAGTTGCCGTGGCCGTCTACCAGCGGCAGACGCATCGCGAACGGCTGTGCCAAACGCACCATGGCCTCGTAGATCGCGGAATCACCGTGCGGGTGGAGCTTGCCCATCACCTCGCCCACCACGCGGGCGGACTTCATATACGGGCGGTCGGGAGTCAGGTTCATCTCGCCCATCTGGTAGACGATGCGGCGCTGCACCGGCTTCAAGCCATCGCGCGCATCGGGCAGTGCGCGTGCGTAAATCACCGAATACGCATACTCGAGGAAGGACTTGCTCATCTCCTCGTTCAGCGGCGTCTCGACGATATGCTCCTTGACCGTGCGCGGATCGTAGGTTTGCGCGGACGGTTTGCGGTGTGATGCCATGAAACTCCCTTTCGAACGCCCCCATATTAGCGGGAGGGCGCGAAACAGTGCGCAGAGAACGGTTCTCGATAACAACTGTGCGCTGGTTTCGGTGCGCCAATCGCACATGTTTGCCGATAAAACGGCGTGATTCCAGTGTTTCAGTCGATGTGCGTTTGTTTGATTATGTGCGTTGGAGCGCACAGTTGTTATTGAGAACCGTTCTCTGCGCACTGAGCCAAGGGGAGGGGTGCTACTTGAATGGGCAACTATGAGTGTTGAGACGCCGGATATGGACGAGTTGCTGCGGCTGGTGCCCACAGTGGGCTATGGGGATGACGCCCCGGCCGATCGGCGTGGGGGAGCACTGCACCTGTCCGCCGTGTTGCCCGCCTTGTCCGCCGCCATCGGACATCCGGCCCCCACCAAGGTCCACGCCGATCCCAAGGCATGCCAGCGCGCGTTGGGGCTGCCCGATGCCGAATCGGCCATCGTGGTGCTCGTGGACGGCCTGGGCTACTGGAACCTCGCCATGCGCCTCGGCCACGCGCCCTATCTGCGTTCGCTGATGAACGAAAGCGCCAATCAGCGTCCCATCGCTACCTGCGCTCCAAGCACCACTGTGGCGGCCATGGCCGCATTCGGTACCGGAACCTGCCCGGGACTGACCGCAATGGCGGGCTATACGCAGCTCGAACCCGCCAGCCATAAGCTCATCCAACTCATCCAGTTCAAAGACGCGCTGGCACCCAAACCAGCCAATCCGCACATTCCTGTGCCGCCCATGGTCGATCCGCTCGACCTGCAGCGCGAGGAGACGGTGTTCGAGAAACTTGCGGCTCAAGAGGTGCGCGTCACGAGCTCGGGGTTGCCCAAGTTCTCCAAATCGCCATTGACCGAAGCCGCATTGCGAGGCACCGACTATCAAGGCAACGTCACCCCACGCGATCGTGTGCTGGCCGCCGCACGCGCCTCCCGCACCCCCGGCCTGACCTACCTGTACATCCGTGACGCCGACAAAGTCGGCCACAATTACGGGTGGGATTCCGAACACTGGGTGGCCGCATTCGAACATATCGACGCCCAGCTCGCGCTCCTGAAACGCAGCGCACCCAAAGGCACGCTGATCGTCATCGTAGCCGACCACGGCATGGTGCAAACCGACATGGACCAGCGGATTGACATCGCCGTTGAACCGCAGCTCACCCGAGGCGTGTCACTGGTCGGGGGGGAGCCGCGCTCGCTGATGCTGTATGCCGAGCCGGATGAACGACCTGAGGATATAGCTTGCCGGTGGCGCGATTGTCTGCAAGACCGAGCCTTGGTGCGGACCAAGGATGAGGCCATCGCGGACGGATTGTTTGGACCGGTCTGCGAGCGAGTCCGGCCAATGCTCGGCGATGTGGTCGTGCAGGCAGCGGGAGCCGTGACCCTCGTCGATTCGCGTACGCAAGGAGACAAGGCCACCCACCTGCCGAGCGTGCATGGCTCCCAAACAGCATTGGAAATGGATATTCCCTGCCTGATCGATATGGCCTGATTCGGAAATTCAGTCTCCGAACAGAATCTCGTCCCAGCTTGGTACGGCCGAACGTCCTGATTTACGCTTGGCCGGTTTGGCTGGTGCCTCATGTTCGGTGGCGGCGGATTCGGCCGCCCGCTCCTGCTCGGTGGCTACTAGCTGTGCATTGGGGCCACTCCGTATGGTCTTGTCCGAAACATTGTCAGAGCCCTGCTCTGGTGCCGTGGCAGGCGATTGCTGTAATCCTGCGGCAGATGGCGAAACAGATCCGGCGGTCTGCGAAGAGACCGGACTGGGGGCCGTAGTGCCATGAGCCTGGGTCGTGGCCGGTGAGATGGACGTGGATAGATCCACTGGGGGCATGGAACCTGTGGAAGTGACAGAGGGCCGGATTGCGGCAGGCCGTGCGGCCGGAATCGAAGGCGTAGGAGCCGCCCAAGCAGACACGGCGCGCTCGATACGCGCGGAGCGTACGGAGTCGCCGGGCAGTTCGGGAATCGTCGGCTTGAGTTTGGAATCCGTGGCTGATTCCGGATTCTGTTCGCCGAGCAGTTTTCGAGCGGCATTGTTCAGGCTCATCACGGAATTGTCGTGCATATTCCACGTCCATTCGGCATGGATCTCACGGCCCGCGGAAGTGAATATCGCCACGATGCGCCAAGGCTCAAGTCCACGTCGGGTGGATTTCCAGGTCACTGATTCCATGCCGATTCCCGCAGAGGCCAGCGTGCGTTCCACCAGTTCGCTGATGGTGCGCACCCTGCTGTCTTTGGGTGCCGCCACGGCAAGGAACTGTTCGATGGCATACTGTTTCTCGGTCTCCACAGCCATGGAGAAACGACGTACCAGCATTTCGCTCAGATGATATTTCTCCGCGACACGGGCCGGATCGGCACCGGCGCGAATCAGCGACTGTATCTGGGAAATCGGCAAAGTGGACTGCTGATGCGGCTGGGGAGCCTGTCGCATCTCGCTTCTGACCTGCTTGGCCTCAAGAATCGCCCGTTCGAGCGTGTCGTCCACGCTCACAGCCATTTCCCTGCCGCCAAGGGAGAATACGAGGTCCCCCGTCTTGCTCACGCGCACGAAACGGGCTTTTTCAAGCCGATCATCTGGCATATTCGCACCACTTTCCGTCGCAAAGACATTACTTCTTTTAAGTATGCCCCACGTGTCGAACTTTACGAGTATTTCAAATCGTGTATCCTATGGGCGAGTACGGCGCTGACCGTGCTATATATATCGACTTACGAACCAAAGACGACGAAAGGACCATGATGGCTCAGGATTATGATTCCCCCCGCAACAAGGATGAGGACGAGGAATCGCTGCAGGCGCTGGGGAAGTCCTCGCAGAACGCCTCGAGCGACATCGACGACGATGAGAACGCCATCGCCGAAGACTACGAACTGCCGGGCGCCGATTTGAGCAACGAGGATTCCTCGGTGACCGTCATCCCCATGCAGGGTGACGAGTTCATCTGCTCGCAGTGCTTCCTGGTCAAGCATCGCAGCCAGCTCGCCTACACGGACGAGGATGGCCAGCCGGTGTGTGAGGAGTGCGCCGCCTGATGGCGTTCGACGAGACCTACAACGAGCCCGAATCCACCGAGGTCCTGGTCAAGAGCCTCGACCCCGAACATCCGGCCCAGCTGCACTATGCCCACGCGGGCGATGCCGGTGCCGACCTCATCACCACCGTCGATGTGACGCTGAAGCCTTTTGAACGGGCACTGGTTCCCACCGGCGTGGCCATCGCCCTACCTGCGGGCTACGTGGCGTTGGTGCATCCGCGTTCCGGGCTGGCCGCCAAGCAGGGCGTCACCGTGCTCAACGCGCCTGGCACCGTTGATGCCGGCTACCGTGGCGAGATCAAGGTGCCTCTGATCAACCTCGATCCGAAGCACACCGCCGTCTTCCATCCGGGCGATCGCATCGCTCAATTGGTGATTCAGCGGTATGTTGAGGCTCGGTTCATCCCGGCCGAGACACTGCCCGGATCCGATCGCGCCGAACGCGGGTTCGGTTCGACGGGAGTGGCGTCCTGACCGGATTAGGCCGGTTGAATGACTAAGGTGATGACGGCAACAACGGTTGTGGAACCAATGATGGCGAACAGGTGAATGCACAAGGCTCCGGTTCGCGGCTACAATGAACTTCATGACGAGGGAGGTGACTGGCATGGCAGAGATTGATGGCGAGCAGTACGCCGCCCGTAAGTTGGGTTGTGAGATCAGTGCCGATCCGCTCAATCCGCTGGATCCAATCAAGAAGGTGTGCAAGTCCCATCACCCCGATGAGGATTTGTCCATTCTTGACCGTGCCTACCGGCGTGCTGTCATCCAGCACTCCGCCCAGCGCCGCAAGTCTGGCGAGCCGTACATCATCCACCCGCTGGCCGTTTCCCAGATTCTCGCGGATCTGGGCATGGGCCCGATCGTGGTGGCAGCCGGCCTGTTGCACGACACGGTGGAAGACACCGACTATACGTTGGATCAATGCCGCGCCGAATTCGGCGACACCGTGGCCGGTCTGGTCGATGGCGTTACCAAGCTGAGTCAGCTTGAGGTGGGTGATTCCGCCCAAGCCGAAACCATTCGCAAACTCGTGGTGGCCATGAGCCGCGACGTGCGTACCTTGGTGGTCAAGCTCGCCGACCGCGTACACAACGCTCGCACCTGGCGCTATGTGAAGACCACGTCCGCCCAGAAGAAGGCGCGTGAAACCCTTGACGTGTACGCACCTTTGGCCAACCGACTCGGTATGAACGCCATCAAGACGGAGCTCGAGGAACTGAGCTTCAAGGTGCTCTACCCGAAGATCTACAACGAGATCGTGGTGCTGGTGGCTCGCCGAGCCGGCCAGCGCGATGTGTACCTGAAGCAGATTCTGGCGGAGATCAACGAGGATCTCGACGAGCAGAACATCAAGGCATACGTCACCGGACGCCCGAAGGATTACTTCTCCATCTACCAGAAGATGATCGTGCGCGGCCATGATTTCGCGAACATCTACGATTTGGTCGGTGTGCGCATCATCGTCGACACCATTCAGGACTGCTATGCGGCGCTTGGTGCCGTGCATGCGCGGTGGAACCCGGTTCCCGGCCGATTCAAGGACTACATCGCCATGCCGAAGCTCAACATGTACCAGTCGCTGCACACCACGGTGGTGGGCCCCGGTGGCAAGCCGGTCGAAATCCAGATTCGCACTTGGGACATGCACCGCCGCGCCGAATTCGGCATCGCCGCGCACTGGAAATACAAGGAAAACGGCCAGGCCGGCCGCGCCCTGAGCTCGCCGGACAAGTCCGATCGAAAGCGTGATGAAAACAATCAGGAGCTTTCCGAGGTCGATAACCTCAAATGGATTCAGCAGCTCGCCGACTGGACCAGCGAAACCCCTGATTCCAACGAATTCTTGGGCTCGCTCAAGGAAGACCTTGGCTCGTCCGAAGTCTACGTGTTCACGCCGAAAGGCAAAATCGTATCCCTGCCCGCTCACGCCACGCCGGTCGACTTCGCGTACGCCGTGCACACCGAAGTGGGCCACCGTACGATGGGCGCGCGCGTCAACGGTCGTTTGGTGCCGCTCGACACCACGCTCGATAATGGCGATACCGTCGAAATTCTGACGTCCAAATCCGATACAGCCGGCCCGTCACGCGATTGGCTGAGCTTCGTCAAGAGTCCGAAGGCCCGCAACAAGATTCGTCAGTGGTTCTCCAAGGAGCGTCGTACTGAAGCCATCGAGGAGGGCCGCGACGAGCTGACCCGCGCGATGCGCAAGCGCAATCTGCCGGTCAACACATTGCTTACGCCCGAAGCACTGGTGGGTGTGGCCGACGACCTTAACTTCCCGAACGCGGACGCCGTGTTCGCCGCCATTGGTGACGGACAGGTCTCCACGCAGAACGTCATCTCGCATCTGGTCAAGGATGCGGGTACCGACGAGGTCGATGAGGAAGTCGAGCAGGAAGTCCTGCCGCTGAAGCCCATGGAACGCAAGGCCTCCAGCAGCTCCACCGGCGTGTCCGTCAAGGGCGTGGGCGATGTGTGGATCAAGCTGGCCCGTTGCTGCATGCCGGTGCCCGGTGACAATATCATCGGCTTCATCACCCGTAATCAGGGCGTATCCGTGCACCGCACCGACTGCCAGAACATGATCGATCTGAAAAACAAGCAGCCTGAGCGTGTGGTCGAAGTCGAATGGACCAGCACCAAGGGCCTGTTCATGGTCAAGATTCAGGTCGAGGCGCTGGATCGACGAAACCTGCTTTCGGACGTGACACGTGTGCTTTCCGACCATGGCGTGAACATCATTTCCGGTACGATCGCCACCGGTTCCGATCGCGTGGCCACCAGCCAGTTCAGCTTCGAAATGGCCGATCCGCAGCATCTCAACTCGTTGCTGGCAGCCGTGCGCAAGATTGATGGCGTGTTCGACGTGTACCGCATCACTGGTGCCAAGGAATCCGCCGAACCTCGACTGCGCAAGATGAAGTAGGCCGTTACCTTACTCTGGCTCCCTCTCAGAGAGGGGAGCCAAGAACACGAAAAGGTCCTGACTGGAATACCTGAACTGCGCCCCGATTGTTGGACGTGGTTTATTAAGGGTACCTGATTAGGCTGTGAGGGACATGTTCCGGAATTCCTCCGGGGTGTGTCCCTCCAGTCGTATCTGGCGGCGTTTGGTGTTCCAGTGGATGATGTACGCGTCCAGTTCGTTCTTGAACTGTTCGTATGAGGCGAACTCGCGTCCGGCGTGGAACTCGTCCTTGAGGTGGCCGAACACCTGCTCGGTCGCGGCGTTGTCGATGCAGTTGCCCTTCCTGCTCATGGACTGGCGGATGTTCAGTCCCGCGAGCCGGTCGCGCCACCACCGGTGCCGGTACTGCCAGCCCATGTCGGAGTGCGGGATCGGGTCGGCGTCTTCGGGCAGCTTCTCCTCGAGCATGGCGAGCAGGCGCCGCTGCTGGGCCATGTCGGGATGCCGGCTGACGTCCCGGGCCACGATCTCCTTGGATCCCATGTCGTATACGGGAGCCGGATACGCCTTGCCGTCGGCGACCCTGAACTCGGTGACGTCCGTGCCCAGCTTCACCCACGGCCGGTCGGCCGTGAAGTCGCGGTTCAGCAGGTTCTCCGCCCTCGCGCCCGTCTCGTCCCGGTACGAGCTGTATTTCCGGTACGGGTTCGGCCTGCGTATCCGGCATTCCAGGCCCATGCGCCTCATGACCTTCAGCACGCTCTTGTGGCTCACCCGCACCCCGAACTCGTGCACGAGGCACATGCGTATCTGCCGGTGGCCGCACCCGTTGGGCGTGCGCGCGAATATCTCGGCGACCATCGGCTCGATGTCCGGCCGGGTCACGGCGGCCGGATGCGACAGAAGATGGTAATACGTGCTTTTCGCCAGTCCGGCCGCCCTGAGCAGGTGCCGGAGCCGATGTCCCAGCCCCGCCAGCATGGAGACGATCACCGTTCTGTCCCGGTTGCCGATCTCCACGCCAGCAGGGCGTCGACTTTTTCCAGGTACGCGACCCTCGCCTTGAGGTACGCGTTCTCCTCCTCAAGGAGCTGTTCCCTTGTGGGAGCCGGCCTCGGCTTGGATTTCGCGCCCCTGGGCCTGCCCTTCGGTTTCGGACGCAGCGCGTCCGGGCCGCCGGACCGGTACTCGCGGCACCAGCGCTCCAACGGGGCGGGACCCGCGATCCTGTACTTCTCCATGACTTCGGCCTTCGTCAGCCCATGCTCCACATGGTCGCGCACCGCCGCGAGCTTCGTCTCGTAGTCGTATCTCCTGTTGCCTTCGCGTTCTCCCATGAGCGCCGCCTCCCCGCCAAACCGGTATGACAACACCCATTTTCCCGCGGTACTGACGGGCACGCCAAGCCGGCGGGCGAGAGAACGCCTCCCGGCCCCGCCCCGGATCAGGTCGGCGACGACCCGCATGAAACCGTCATCGTAATGACGCCTGCGATCCCTACACATGAGAAACCGCACCTCCGATCATCGAATCTGAATTACTTCAGTCCAACAATCGGGGTGCGGTTCAGAATCAGGACCTTTTCGTATATGTTGTCGGTCTTACTCCGCCACGTCCACGGACAGAATCACGGCCGGCTCGAGCGGGCGATCCATCGGATCGGTGTCCAGTGCTTCGAGCTTATCGACGACCTTCTTGGAGTCGTCATCGGCGACCTCACCGAAGATGGTGTGGTGACCGTCCAGCCACGGGGTCGGCACGGTGGTGATGAAGAACTGGGAGCCGTTGGTGCCATGGACCTTACCGTCCATGCCGCGACGCAGACCGGCGTTGGCCATAGCCAACAGGTACGGCTTGTCGAACTTCAGGCTCGGGTCGATCTCATCGTCGAACTCGTAGCCAGGGCCGCCGGTACCGGTGCCCAGCGGGCAACCGCCCTGAATCATGAACTGCTTGATGATGCGGTGGAAGGTCAGGCCGTTGTAGAACTTGCCGTGGGAAGGCTGGCCGGTGTACGGGTCCGCCCATTCCTTCTCGCCGGTGGCGAGGCCCAGGAAGTTGGCCACGGTGTTCGGAGCCTTGTCGTCGAACAGGTTGATGGTGATGCTGCCCTCAGAGGTATTCATAATGATGGTAGTCATACGTTCCATGTTCTCATTGCCCCACGTCATTGACTGGCATTGCCGCCATCGCTGCTATCGAGTCGGCGATTGTCAGCCAATGAATTTGATGCCGGTTCCGCTGCTGCTACCGGTTGAGGAGCCGCTCGAACCGCTATTACCGGAGTTTGAACTGGATGATCCGCCCGTGGAGCTGGAAGAGGAACCGGAGCCATTGGCTGATCCTGAACCCGATCCGGTTGAACCGTTGCCGGTGCCGGTGGTGCCTCCGGTGGTGCCGGAACCGGTGGAACCGCCAGTCGTGCCCGAATTAGTGGAGGAATCGGTGCCGGTCGAACCATCGGTGGATCCATTGGTGTTGGAATCGGTTGAGGAGTCGGTGCCGGTTGAGCCGGACGTGCTTGAATCGGTGCCGTCGTTGGACGAGCCGGATGTGGAGTCCTTGGTGTTGGAATCATTCGAACCGTCGGTAATGCCCGGCTGCGGCAGTCCGTTATTCTGATTGGACGTGTCGGTCTGCGTTTTGGTGTCGGTTTGCGTGGGCGTGGTGGACGGAGTGATGATATGGTCCGTGCCACGGCCCTGCGTGACCAGCATGACGATGCCGGCGGTTACTGCCACGGCGAGCAGGCCGGATACCAGCGTGACGATAATGGCGGTGCGCTTCGAATTATGGGAGCGGGCCTTGCGCAGTTCATTGACCGAATAGGTTCGTCCGTTCGCTCGATTGGACACGACTTCGCGCGGCTTGCGCGCGGTGGAAACGGTATTGACCATGCCGGTCATCGTCGTATCGGACTCGGATTCGGCTGCCTTATCGGACTTATTATCCGTAGTGTCATCGTCATTGCCGGAAGACGAGGCCGACTGTAGTTTCTCACCGGAGGCGGTGAGTATGTTTTGATAGATTTTGGTGGCCACCGCGGAGACGATGTAGCTGGCTGCCGCGCCGATTACCGAGCCGGCGATACCGATTTTCGATGCCAGTAAGAATGAGGTGACGGCGGCAAGGGTGCCCGCCACGATGGATGAGAGGGAAAGACCTTCGAAAAACTTCTTCACAAGACACGACCGTAAAGTGTCGGGCTGGAAGGTTGCTTAAGGCTCGGTGATACCGAGAGGATGCCTACACGAGACCTTCAAAACCTAGCCAGCGGAATGTGGAATGACTCAAAAATATGGTGCCGATGAGCAGTGGGAATCAGCGCAAAGTGGCGCAAAGTAGCGCAAAGAACAACCGAAATTGGTTCGCTTGGAGCGAAAACGACGTTCAGCAGAACGTCATGCAGCCCAAGCGAAGCTGCCGTTGCCGGCACCCAACTCGAAATGCAGTTTGGCGATGCCAAGTCCGATTTCCGATTGCACGCCTTCAAGAGCCTCGGCCTTCACCGTAACGGTTCAGGGCAATGGAGAACCCATGACCATCCATGGCCGAAACTGAATCGTCAGTTCCGGTGCAGCGACTGTTTGGTCGGCTTGATTACCGACATCAGCACGGCGACGAAGATCAGCGCAAAGCCCACCAGTGAACTCCACATGATTGTCTCGCCCCAGAACAGCGCGGAGAACGTGACAGCGAACAGACTTTCCGTACACATGATGATTGACGCCCGCGAGGCAGGCACGTGAGCCAGACCGATGTTCTGCATGATCTGGGCACTCATCGTGGCGCCGAGGAACAGATAGAGCACGCTGGCCACTACTGAGGGTGCCAGCCAGCTGGCGTTCGGCATGGGTTCGGTGAACAACGCGCCGATGATGAACAATACGCCGGCAACGCCGAACTGCACAAAAGTGACGGCGATAGGGTCGAAGCGTTTGGTGTAGACACCAAGGCAGGTCAGATTGAACGAGAAGATGACCGCGGTGGCGATGGTCAGCCAGTCGCCGGCACTCAGCGACAGCGAACCGCCCGGCTTCAGCGAGACGAAGCCGACGCCGATCAGACAGATCACGCCGGCGACCAGATTGATGGCCTTCGGGCGGTTTTTTGAAATAATCCACGTGGCGAACGGGGTGAGTACGCAGTAGGCGGCCGTCAGGAACGCGCTGCGGCCCGGTTCAATGGTCTGCAGGCCGATGGTCTGGGTGACCATCGTGCCCCAGTAGGTCAGGCCCACCACGAGCGCCGGCACAATGATTTTCGGCGTCAGATACGGCACGATGTGCTTATGGAACAAGGCCAGCATGCACAGGCAGGCGCCGATCATGCGCAGACCCATCAGCCATTGGGGCGGAATCGCCTCCATAGCGAATTTGGCGAGCAGATAGCTGCCACCCCATAATGCAGCGCAGCCCAGCAACATGAGTCGGGCGAGATTCGGGGGAAAGTTGCGGGACCAGCGGCTGCGCAGCTTGCTGAAACGTTCGACCAAACCCATGGTGCACCTCAGGACAGTTAGGAAAACTTGTGGCTCTCTCGGCTCACAGATTACGGGAACTACCGGCCAAAATCGACCGGTCGATGGGTGTCGGGTGTGTGACAGGTGTGTGGCTGGTGCGCGACCGGGGCATGGCATCGCCAAGCAGGCAAAAACCGGATGAAAGCTGTGCGAAGGTGAGGTTACTCACAGCGAACATCCGGGCTAGTCGCGTTCGAAACCGGTACTCTGGAAAGAGTAAGGATACGTTATCCGTAGCAATCATGAAAGGATTCGACATGGCAGTCATTACTCCGGAAATCAAGGAATTCATCAAGAACAACCTTGGCTGGATCACCACCGTCTCCAAGGACGGCGAACTGGACCTCGGCCCGAAGATGTCCCTGTTCGTGCTGGACGACACGCACATCGCCTACCACGAGCGCACCGCCGGCCAGCACTATGAGAACCTCAAGAACGGTTCCCCGCTGGTCATCGCTTTCGCCAACCTCGAGAAGAAGCAGGGCTACCGCTTCCGCGGCAACGTGGTGCTGCACGTTGACGACGACATCTACAACGAGCAGGTCAAGGTCGCCGAGGAAAAGGGCACCAAGAAGCCGGCCGTGATTCCGGTTCTCGAAGTCACCGAGATCCAGGACCTTGCCTCCGGTCCGACCGCCGGCAAGACCATCGCCAAGGACTGATTAGCTGACGTATTGGTGGCTTCCTCGTCAGAGGGAGCCACTTTTTCGCTTTTTAGTGCGCAGTACTAGGTGACGGCCTTGGGCGTCGGTGGTGGCGAAGAGGTAGGTGTTGCCGCCGTCCTTGAGTTTGAGTTTTTTGCGCAGCTGGGCCACGGTTAGGGGGAAATTGCGTACGGCGATGTTGGCGTGCGTGAGGCCGGCCAATAGTTGCTTCAGTTCTTTCTTGTTCATGGTGGCGATGGATTCGATGGCGAATGACCTGCCTGGAAAATCGGCAATAGGTTCGGCCGCCACGAACAGGTGGCTATTCGGGCTGATGTGATGCACGGCGAAGCGCTGTTCGAGAACATCAAAGCATCCGGCCTTCATGATTGAGGCGTTGGGCTCGTAAAGGTACTTCCAATGCGAGGAATCGAAGTCGTTCGCGCTTTCCTCAGACAGGGAATCTTCGGTATTGCAAGTATTGCGTGCAGCCAAGGCAGAATCGCTGATAGTGGTGTGATTGTCGCTGTTATCGCCGGCCTTGTACGACAGCACCTGCTCGTCATTAGCACATACCACGAGCGGTGAGGCGTAACGGCCGCGCCCCAACACCAGCAACAATTCCTTGCACTCATTCCCGGTGGAGACGATATGCACCTCATGTACCGCGCCGGCGAAATCGGCGACGGTCTTATGCCAGTCGAGCATGGGGGAGAGCTTGACCATGACCGTCGGTGCCTTGGCCAGCAGCATATCCTTCAGGGTCAGCACATCCGGCATGCAATCGGCAATCGCGTAGGTACGCGAGCCATGATCGTCACGGCGGGCCGGATCGAGGAAGATCATGGAGACTCGGCCAAGCGTGTCAAGCACTGCTGTCGAATCATCATTGATGACTTCGGCGTGGTCAAGGCCGAGTATCGGGAAATTATGGCGAGCGATATCACATAAAATGGATTGTTGTTCCACATATATGGCACGATTGAACACTCGGGACATGTAAGAAAAGTCGACGCCGAAACCGCCGGTCAGATCGACTAGGGATGTCGGGGAGTCGTCGTCGACTGCTTCTTCGGCCAACAATCGCTGTGCCAGCCGAGCCTTGTACTGTGCGGTGAATTGGCTGGAACATTGTTCCATTGGGACTTGCGGCGGGAAAATCAGCCCATCATGGGACGCCCAGTCAGGTAGCTTGAGTGAAGCGCGCTGCCAGCCGGCAATTTGCTCCAGCGCGAACGGCACATCCACGTCGCCATCATGCTTGGCGTGCAAGGCCACATCACGCACATCTTCACGGCGGTGTTTGGCGATGAACGCCCAAGTCGACTCAGAAATCTCCATGCCGCCATTCTAGGGGTTGTGCTGAGATGAGTATGGCAAACCGCAAGAGAACGAGGTGGCGAAAACCGATGATCGATGAAGTGATGATGCTGCGTCATGGCCGTACGCAATACAATCTCGAACATCGCTTGCAAGGCCAGATCGATGTGCCGCTCGACATCGTAGGCCAATGGCAGGTCGACCAGACCGGATTCGCGCTCGCTTCACGGTATTACTGGGCCAAGGTGAACCGACTTGCCGAGCATCCCGAAGCCATCGCCCAGCCCGGTCCTGACGCCGCCGAACGCACTGATACGCGCCAGTTCGAGGAGGCTCCCGCCGCCGGCCGGCGCATGGTGGTGATGACCTCCGACCTGTTCCGTGCCCAACAGACCGCACACGCCTTCGCCGATATTTTGGGATTGCCAGTCACCTGTGACCAACGACTGCGTGAACGCAGCTTCGGCGAGTGGGAAGGCATGACCCGCGCCGAAATCAAAGCCGTGGCAGCCGACGACTACGCCTCTTGGAAACAGCACACTGGGGGCGAAACCAAGCATGGTGTGGAAAGCCGTGCCGCCGTGGGGCAGCGAGGTGCCGATGCCGTGCGCGCACTGGTCATCGACTCCGCCTATTCAGACAGCACGCCCACCACGCTGATGCTCGTCACCCATGGCTCATGGATTACCGCCACCATCTCCAACCTGCTCGAACTTGACCCGGACGGCATGAACGCACTCGGCGGCATGCGCAACGCCTGTTGGTGCCGGCTCAAAGTGCGCCACAGCGTCAACGGCACCCCCATCGAACAGCCCCTGTGGGAGTTGGAGGAATACAACAAGGCTCCCGCCATCGCCGACAGCGCCGACTGGGAGAACGGGCCGACCGATCTGCGAGGACCGCACATGCCAAGTTGGCAGCCAATCGTCTGGTGATGGTCGCTATGCGAAACCCCGCTCGCAAATTCGAACGGTGGGTCTAGACTAATCTCGGTTTGGAACCGTACAGCGATAGAACAGTAAGAAAGCGCGGAAGGCGGGTGAGACGACATGCTGAGAATCTTCAGCTCAATCAATGGCCAAGTGGAGCAGATCGAGAAACCGGAAAACGGCTCCTGGTTATGTTTGAGCGAACCCACTGATGTGGAGCTCGCCACCGTCGCCTCGCAAACCGGCATCGACCTGGCCGACCTGCGTGCCCCTTTGGATGACGAGGAACGTTCACGTGTAGACGTCGAAGACGATTACACGATGATCATCGTCGACATTCCCACCGTGGAAGAGCGTGGCGGACGCGACTGGTACGAGACCATCCCGCTGTCGATCATCGTCACCGAAAACCTCATCATCACCGTCTGCATGCAGGACACGCCCGTGCTCCACCCATTCATGGAAGGCACGATCCGAGGCTTCAACACCTTCATGCGTTCGCGCTTCATCCTGCAGATCCTGTACCGCAACGCCACGATGTACCTGCGTTACCTGCGCATCATCGACCGCGAAAGCGACAAGCTTGAACTGAAGCTGCGCCACTCCATGCAGAACCGCGAGATCGTGATGCTCATGGAGCTGAGCAAGACTTTGGTGTATTTCACCACATCGCTGAAATCGAACGAAATCGTGATGGAGAAGCTCACCACCCTGCAACGCATCAAGCAATACCCGGACGACGAGGACCTGCTCGACGACGTCATCACCGAAAACAAGCAGGCTATCGAGATGGCCAACATTTACAGCGGCGTTCTTGCGAACATGACCGACGCTTTCGCCTCGATCGTGTCCAACAACCTGAACAACGTGATGCGCATCTTCACCATCATCTCCATCACACTGTCCATCCCGACCCTGATCTTCTCGATGTACGGCATGAACTTCGATGGCGGCATGATGGGTATGCCGTTCACTGACAAGCCGTGGGGTTTCATGCTCATTATCGTGATTTCCATGGTGCTCTCCGGTGCGGTTGCCTGGTTCCTCACGCGTTCGCGCATGTTCAAGTAAGGCGTTTGACGGTTATGCACCACTGGTCATCGTTCGCCAGCCGTAGCATGCTCCGCGCTCGCCGTCCGATGCGGCGCGGATTTCGCTCCCGACTGATGGCAGGATTCGCCGCGGCCTTTGGCGTGATATTGCCATTATCCGGTCTGGCCGGTTGCGGCCAAATTCAAGTCACCACCGTCTCCGGAGCGCCGGAGGGGCCCACCATCGCCATTGGGGTCGCAGCCGACGAGCCATCGGTGGGAGCATGGCATGACGGCACATACCAGGGCTTCGACATCACCATCGCCAAATACGTGGCCGCCAAACTCGGCTATGCGAACAAGCAGATCGTCTTCAAACAGGTTCGCCCCGAAAACCGGCGCTCCATGCTGGACAATGGACAGGTCGACATGGTCGTCGCCTCTTGGCCTATCACCGATGAGTCCAGCGCGATCGTTGATTTTGCCGGACCATACCTCACGACCAGCGTCGGTTTGCTGGTCAGGTCGGATGAGCGTGGCCGATTCACCAATGACGCAGGTTCGGTGGGTGACGTAGGCGACGGCACGGTGTGCGCAGTGAAAGGTGACGAGACAGTCGGCATCTTCCGCGGCAACCACCCGCAGGCTCGGATTCAGGAGCGCAGCAGTTATGCGCAGTGCGTCACGGCCGTGCAAGTAGGGTCGGCGGATGCCATAGCCTCCGATATGGCGGTGCTTTCCGGTCTTCAAGCGGCCAACGGGCCCCAGTATATGGACGTGATTGCGGACAAGGGCGAGGTCGGTTATGGCATCGCCGTGAGTCAAGGCACCAGCCAATTGGCGCAGAAAATCGCGGAAGCATTGGAAGACATGGTTGAGGATGGCAGCTGGACGGCCGCCAAGGATACGTTCACAAGCCAAACAAAGCTCACGGTTTCGCTGAACGGCGACCCCAAAGCCATCGTCTCGGATGCTGAATAACGATTGACGACGTGTCCAGTTGCGAGGCTACCTTGCTGATTTATGAGTGACAACGAGAAGAGCACGCAAACCGAAGAGCCCAACTTCCGCTACAACGCCGCACTGGCGCAGGACATCGAAAACAAGTGGCAGAAGATTTGGGACAAGCAAGGCACCTTCTGGGCCGCCAACGTCAACGGCGATTTGAAGGACGGCAAGGGCCGTAACGCCGAAGGCCGCACCGCCTACTTCGCCATGGACATGTTTCCCTACCCGTCCGGCAAGGGCCTGCACGTCGGCCACCCGCTGGGCTACCTGGCCTCCGACGTGGTGAGCCGCTACCACCGCATGAAGGGCGAGAACGTCCTGCACGCCATGGGTTACGACGCCTTCGGCCTGCCTGCCGAACAGTACGCAGTCCAGACCGGCCAGCACCCGCGCGTGACCACTGAGGCGAACATCGCCAACATGAGCCGCCAGCTGCACCGTATGGGCCTGAGCTTCGACAACCGTCGTACGTTCGCCACCATCGACCCCGGCTACGTGCGCTGGACCCAATGGATCTTCTCGCGCATCTACGATTCCTGGTACGACGAGGACGCCACCAACCCGTCCGGCTCCAAGGGCTCCGCACGCCCGATCGCCGAGCTCGTGGCCAAGTTCGAATCCGGCGAAAAGGCCATTCCGGGCCACGAGTCCGATGGCAAGCAGTGGTCCGACCTCACTGACGCCGAGCAGCAGGATATCTTGAACGACTTCCGTCTGGCCTACATCTCCAAGTCCCCGGTCAACTGGTGCCCGGGTCTGGGCACCGTGCTGGCCAACGAGGAGGTCACCGCCGAAGGTAAGTCCGAGCGTGGCAACTTCCCGGTCTTCCAGCGTGAGCTACGCCAGTGGTCCATGCGCATCACCAAGTACGGCCACCGCCTCATCGCCGATCTTGACGGCATCAACTGGCCTGAGAAGGTCAAGCTCATGCAGCGCAACTGGATCGGTGAATCCCATGGTGCCTCCGTGCACTTCACCGTGGCCACTGCCGACGGTGACAAGGACATGGAAATCTACACCACCCGTCCCGACACGCTGTTCGGCACCACGTTCGCCGTGGTTTCCCCGGAACATCACCTGCTGGAGAACGTGCCCGCCGAATGGCCGGCCGATGTACCCGAAGACTGGAAGGGCGGCTATGCCAACCCGGTCGAGGCGGTGAAGGCCTACCGTCTGGCCGCCGAAGCCAAGACCGCCAAGGACCGCGTGAACGAGGCCGGTGAGAAGACCGGTCTGTTCACCGGCCTGTACGCCACCAACCCGATCACCGGCGCGAAGCTCCCGCTGTTTACTGCCGACTACGTGCTGATGGACTACGGCACCGGTGCCATTATGGCCGTGCCTGGTGGCGACCAGCGCGATTACGACTTTGCCGTGAAGTTCGGTCTGCCTGTCATCTACACCGTCACGCCTCTGCCGGATTCCGGCGACGACTTGGCCAACTACGAGGGCAAGGCGCCGTTCGTCTCCCATGACGGCATCGTGATCAACTCCTCCGTCGAGGCCACCGAAGCCAAGGGCGACGCGCTGAGCCTTAACGGCCTGCGCGTGGACGACGCCATCGCCAAGGTCAACGCCTGGCTCGAATCCGCCGGCGTGGGCAAGGGCACCGTAAGCTACCGTCTGCGCGACTGGCTGTTCTCCCGCCAGCGCTACTGGGGCGAGCCCTTCCCGATCGTCTACGGCGAAGACGGCACCCCGCACCTGCTGCCGGATTCCGCATTGCCGATCAACCTGCCCGACGTGCCCGACTATGAGCCGCGCACCTTCGATCCGATGGACGCAGAGTCCAACCCGGAGGCACCGTTGAGCCGCAACGAGGACTGGGTCAAGGTCGAGCTCGACTTGGGCGACGGCAAGAAGACCTACTACCGCGACACCAACACCATGCCGAACTGGGCCGGCTCCTGCTGGTACTACATGCGTTACATCGACCCGACCGACACCAAGCACATGGTGGAGAAGGACGAGTTCGACTACTGGATGGGCCCGAACCACAACAAGTACTCGGGTGATGAAGGCGGTGTGGACCTGTACATCGGCGGCGTCGAACACGCTGTGCTCCACCTGCTCTACTCCCGCTTCTGGCACAAGGTGCTCTTCGACCTCGGCTACGTGGACTCGGCCGAACCGTTCCACAAGCTGTTCAACCAGGGCATGATCCAGGCCTACGCCTACACCGACGACCGCGGCCAGTACGTGCCGGCCGACGAGGTCGTGGAAGGCCCGGCCGACGCCTCCGGCGAGCCGACCTTCACCTGGAACGGCGAACATGCCAACCGCGAGTTCGGCAAGATGGGCAAGTCCCTCAAGAACATCGTGACCCCGGACTACATGTACGAGAACTACGGTGCCGACACCTTCCGCCTGTACGAAATGAGCATGGGCCCGCTGGACGAGTCTCGCCCGTGGAACACCCGCAACGTGGTCGGTGGCATGCGCTTCCTGCAGCGTCTGTGGCGCAATGTGGTCGATGAGACCACCGGCCAGGCCCATGTGACTGAGGACACGCCGGACGAAAAGACCCTGAAGCTGCTCAACAACACGATTGCCGAAGTGACCGCGGAAATGGAAGGCATGCGCCCGAACACCGCCATCGCCAAGCTCATCGTGCTCAACAACCACCTGACCGGTCTGAAGGCTGTGCCGCGTGCCGCCGTGGAGCCGCTGATCCTGATGCTCGCGCCGATTGCCCCGCACATCTGCGAGGAGATGTGGAGCAAGCTCGGTCACGCCGAATCCCTGTCCGCCGAGCCGTGGCCGGTGGCCGACGAACGCTACGTGGGCCACGACACCGTGACCGCCGTGGTGCAGATCAAGGGCAAGGTGCGCGCCAAGCTCGAAGTGCCGGTCGACATCGATCCGGCCGATCTCGAGAAGCAGGCGCTTGCCGCCGTCGCCGACCGTCTTGGCGGCAAGGAGCCGCGCAAGGTGATCGTCAAGGCCCCGAAGATCGTCTCCATCGTTCCCGCGGAGTGACTTGTTGCGAGCCAGCTCCCCTCTTTGAGGGGAGCTGGCTCGCGTAGCGAGACTGAGGGGAGCGTCAACCGCCCACCTCAATTGTGGATAACTTCATAAGCTAGAACCACATACCCCGTTTCAGCTGGACAAACGCCCATGAATCCATCAGCGTGGATGCATGGGCGTTTCTCATAACCATCGCGCAGACCATGCCGCCAACCGTTTGCGCGCATTCAGCAGGCAGAGCGCAGCCATGCCCCAACCGCGAGTGGAACGGCCCACGACGCCTCCGCCGCCTCCCGGCCATGCACGGATCCGTCCGGCCGGCCACCCGCCCCAAAGGGCGCAGAGCGGCCTGCGGCAGGCGACTCGTGACAAACGTGCGTTATCGGATCTGATTGGCGTACGTTCCGCCGATGCCGTCGGCGAATCAGCCAGACTCACCCGGGATCAGCCGCGATTGTCGTTCACCATTGGGCATGCCTTGGCCGTGATATTGCTGCTGATCGTCGCCCTTGGCATCAGCTTGGCATTGCTGGTCCAACAGTCGATGAATATGGCCATGCTGTCTCAACCGACCGCCATGCAGACCACGGGCGGCTCCGCTGGAGATCAGACGATGCCATCGCAGAACACCACGGACGAGAAACGCACGGATCCGCAGCAGTCGGAGCATTCCGATGCCACAGCGAACCCCGAATCGGATACCACGCAATCTCCGCACATGCAGACGGACGGCAGCGATGCCGGCGCTTCCACGCATGGTCTCATCAACCTCAACACGGCTACCGCTGAGGAATTGCAATCCATCAAAGGTATTGGGTCGGTTACCGCTCAGCGGATCATTGATCATCGCACGGCGATTGGCGGGTATACATCAGTCGATCAGCTGCTGGATGTCAAAGGCATCGGCTCCAAGACGTTGGAGACCATGCGAGGGCAGGTGACGGTCGGATGAGCAGGGATTGGATACTGCGCGAGCAGGGGAGCCGCGATTGGAGGATGCTGCCGATCGCCATAGTGATGTGGGCGGCGAGTCTGGGAGCGCACGCATTATTCGCATGGAGGATGTCTGATGGACTCGGCACCGGTCAGGCAAAGGCTGATGCCGGAGCTGGCATTGACGTCACCATAATCGGCATGGAATGGCCTGTCACACGAATATTGCCTATAACAGTGGCGTCATGTGCTGCCGTGGCGGCGATGATTGTGGTGTCTTTCCGCCTGCGGATCCGGTGGACGGGAACATTGACCGTATGCGTTGCGGTGGCGTGCATCGGCAGTATGACGGCAATCGCGTCGGACACCATTGCCTGGCATGATCCTGCCTCCGCACAAGCTCGCCAATCCAGTTCATACCACGAAGTCATGGCCACGGTGACGACGCCCGTGATCGCTTCGGACCAACGCACATACGATTGTCAGACGGACATACGGCTGAGCGGCATCACTGTGGATGGTACGGATGTACGTTCCACGGTCGCTGTGCGTGTATACGCCGACGAATCGTATTGTGGGCAGTTGCGTCGAGGCGCGGTCTATCTGCTGACAGGCGTATTGCAGCAAGCGCGATATGGACGCATACCACTATGGCTGCTCTTGGAAGGAAAACAGCCGGTAGCACAGGTGCGGGCTCCGCCGTGGCATCTCGCCGCGATTGCGCATGTGCAGGAGGCGTTTTTCACCGTGACCGAACAATTGTCAGATCAGGGGCGTGTGTTGGTGCCGGGATTGACGATGGGTGTGCTTGGCCAGGATTATATCGGCGGCGAGACCGGTCCGATGCCGGTCAACAGCACGTATGCGCAAACGTTGGAGAATCAGTTCCGCCAGTCCGGCATCATGCACCTCATGGCCGTATCCGGCGGCCACTTTGTACTGGTGGCGGGATTGGTGCGCCGGTTATGCATGTGGATGCTGCTTGATCGGCGGCTGACGGCGTTGCTGGTCTCTGGAGTATATGTGCTGCTGGCATTGGCGATGTTCCCCAGTGATTCGGTCACCCGCGCGTTCATCATGGGATTGATAGGTGCGTTGACGTATGCGATGGGGCGGCGTACGCAAGCGTTGAGCGCCCTGTGCTGGACGGTAATCGGTGTATTGGCGGTGAATCCGGATATGTCGGCCAGCTACGGATTCGCCTTGTCTTCGGCCGCCGTACTGGGTATCGTGCTGTTTGCGGGGCGGCTGGCCGGTGCCTTTGAGCGAGCGATGCCGCACGGCATCGCCGAAATGATGGCGATGACCGTGGCCGCGCAGTTGTTCACCCTGCCGATTCAGGTGTTGATGGAACCGGAGTTGCCGTTGCTGTCCGTGCCGGCGAACCTGTTGGTGTCGCCGTTTGTGGGATTGGCCACGATGGCGGGATTGATGGCATTGGCCTGCGCATGGTGCGAGCCATGGCTGGCCGGCGTATTCGCGTGGATATCGTCATGGGGCACGCTGGTGATGGAACGGGTGGCGTTGTGGCTGGGTGGCAGCACGATGGCCGTCATCCCATGGAAAGACGGCGTTACGGGTGCCGTGCTGATTGTGGCGGTGGAAATCGGTATCGGCATGCTACTGGTGTTCGTCAGCCGTTGCCTCCAGCATGTCCGTCGTTATGAGGCCGGAATGCCTGGCGTGCGCTTCGGTTCCGCTTGGCGTGTCCGCCTCAGTCTCTGGTGCGAGGAGACGAGACGTCTCTTTACGCGGCGGCAAGCCGAATAGCCAATGCGGTATTCGGTGCAGCAACCATCGCAATAGCCAGCCGAACCTATGCGATAGGCCGCGCGGCATAAACCATCAGCCGGCAAAACTGCGATACAGTTGAGACCAGTTCAACCAGCTGCATGAAGGAGTGCCGGCGATGATGTTGTCTCATAATCCGATAGTCGAACCATTCGCATTGGCCCACGCCACCATCGTCACCGGAGATAAAGCCGGAACCATACTGCGTAACATGACGATCGTGGTCGGAGCCGACGGACGTATCGAACAGGTTGCACCCAGCATCGAAACCAGTATCCCAGCCGAATACCACTATCTTGACGGCACCGGCAAAATCGTGATGCCGGGGCTGATCAATGCGCATACCCATCTGTTCTCCCAAGGCAAGCCGCTCAATCCGAAGCTGGCGACGCCCAAAGGCCAACGTATGGTCGCCACATTCGCGCATTCGCCATTGGGCAAGCCGTACATGGCCGCAACCGTAAGACACAACGCCACAACATTGCTGGAGTCCGGCGTTACGACGATCCGCACGCTTGGCGACGTGGGATATGAAGTCGTGACATTACGCGATCAGATTGATGCAGGCCAAATCCTCGGACCGCGTATCTTGGCGTCCGGACCGCTGATGGCGATTCCCGAAGGCCATGGCGCCCCGCTTATCGCACTGACCAGCGGCACCCCGGAAGAGGCGCGTACCGCAGTCGCGCAGAATCTCAAGGCTGGCGTCAACGCCATCAAAATCGCCGCGACCGGCGGCGTAACCGATGCACAGGAAATCGGCGAGGCCGGCAGTCCGCAGATGAGCGTGGAACAGATGCGGGCGATTTGCGATGAGGCGCATCAGTATGGTGTTATTGTCGGCGCGCACGCGCAAAGCCCGGAAGGCGTGCGGCGTTCGCTGCTGGCCGGCGTCGATACCATCGAACACGGTAGCGTGCTCGACGACGAATTGATCGGCATGTTCCGGCACAATCCGAATGCGTTGCGCGGATACTCGGCGCTGGTTCCGACACTTTCCGCCGGCCTTCCCCTGACCTTGCTTGGACAGGACGCGACCGGCATCACCGACATCCAATTGGAGAATTCCAAGAATGTGGTCGGAGGCATGGTTTCAGGTGCTCGTCAGGCGCACGAGGCCGGATTGATGATAGGCGTCGGCACCGATACAGGCATGACATTCGTGCCGCAGTACGCCACATGGCGTGAGCTGGAGCTGCTGGTCGCATATGCCGGTTTCAGCCCGGCCGAGGCCCTGCACGCAGTCACTGCCGTCAACGCCTCCATTCTCGGCGTCGATGCCGAGACCGGTTCTTTGGAAGTCGGCAAATCCGCTGATTTGCTTGTGCTGAATGCCAATCCGCTGGACGACCTGCGCGCGTTGGAACACCCGGCATTGGTCATCGCGGCCGGTCACCCGGTATGGCGTCCCGGTCCCAAGCGTTTCGCGGATATCGACGCCCTGTTGGATGAGGCATACGCCTAATCGCGGGGTGCTGCCGGGCCGTTATGCCGGCAGGTCATTGTCCAACCTGTGTGGCGAGATGGGGGCATGGCGAAAACAGCAGCGAACGTACCGGTAACCGTGGTGCCCGGAGGCGACTCGTATTTGAACGACGCGCGCACCAAGGCACTGTGCGCACAAGCGTTGAAGGCGCGACCCGACGCCGAACTCATCGAGCTCGACGCCACATCGGCCGACCAATATGCCTTCGATGAAGCCGTCAGCCCATCGTTGCTTTCCGACGTTGCCGTGGTCAAACTCGTCAACCTGCAGAATGCCGACGAAAAGCTCGCCGAAGCTCTGGTGACGTACACCAAGCAGGCCGCCAAGGATCCGAACGGCTCCAGCGTGGTGATCTGCCAGCACGAGGGCGGCGTCAAAGGGCGCAAGATCATCGACCAACTGGTGAAAGCCGGCGCTCGCAAAGAGGACGTGCCGGATTTGAAGAAACCGGATGCCCAACTCAATTTCGTACTCGGAGAATTCGAGAAACGCGGTCGTAGAGTCGAACCGATGGCCGCGCAGCAGCTGGTATCCGTGCTCGGCGGCAAAACCGGCGAACTCGCCGCCATGTGCGAGCAATTGTGTTTCGACTTTGACGATAATCCGATGGGGCTCGACCGTGTCAACCAGTATTTGACCGCCAATCCGCAGGTCACCGGTTTTGCCGTGGCAGACAAGGCCGTGGAAGGCAAAACCGCAGAAGCCATCGTCATGATGCGTGCAGCTGTGGAACAAGGGACCGATCCCATCGCGCTGATCGGCGCGTTGGCCATGAAGCTCCGTACCATTGCCAAAGCCTCGGCGGTCCGGGCCGGCACGATTTCACAGGCCGAAGCGAAAACCAATCCGTGGGTGCTGAAGAATGCGATGCGCCAACTTGGCGGCTGGACTTCGGCAGGACTCGCGCATTGCATCCGTATGCTCGCCTGGGCGGATGAGCAAAGCAAAACGAACGGCGGCGACCCGGTATATGCGCTGGAACGCTGCATTGAAGACATCAGTCATAAAGGTCGGTAAAAGTCGATAAAGGGGTATTTATGAGCGAACACACTATTGCGGCTCCCACCAGCGAGGCCATGCAGGAGCTCGGCCGCCGCGTGGCCGGAATGGTACACGGCGGCGATGTATTGCTGCTCTCAGGCCCTCTTGGTGCCGGCAAAACCACATTCGCCCAGGGCTTCGGCGCGGGGCTGGACATTACCGAACCCATCGTGTCTCCTACATTCACCATTGCCCGCGAACTTGACGGGCATTTCGCCGACGGCACTCCGGCTCATCTGGTGCATGTGGATGCCTACCGTCTGGGCGGCTCAGCCTATGCGCCGGGGCAGGACGCCATCGGGCGTTTGTTGGACGAGCTGGAATCGCTGGGATTGGACGAAGAACTTGAAGACCCCGGCGAGAACACGGTGGTGCTTATGGAGTGGGGCGAACAAATGGCCACCGCCTTGGCACCAGAACGACTTGAAATCCATATCGATCGACCTCTCGATTCCTCCGATGTCGCATCCGCTGGATCAGACGGCGAACTCACCAGCAACGGCACTCGTACCGTCGCATTCGTCCCAGTCGGCAAGCGATGGGCCGCGTTCGACCTGCAATAAGCCATGCTCCCATAGACTCCTCGATGTACACTCTCTAGAGGCTTTACGACTAGGAGGATTCATGGGTTGCACGTTGGTGATTGACACCTCATTCGGCTCGACGGTCGGCATTGTGGGGCGCGAGCCCATTGTAGAGACCGATTCGCGCACCCATGTGGAGAAACTGCAGGTCAATATCGCGCGCGCGGTCGAGGAGGCCGGCCTGACTCCTGCCGATATCGAGGAGATCGTCGTGGGCATCGGCCCGGCGCCATTCACCGGCCTGCGCGCCGGCATCGTGGCCGCCAAGGCGTTGGCCTTCGCCACCGGGGCCAAGCTCGTCGGACAGAACGTACTCGACCCGCAAGGCGAGATGATGAACTTCGTGCTGGGTGACAGCGCCATGTTCGACGGCATCGATTTCCTGGCCGACGTGCCGCGCTTGAGTTCGCGCCAATCGGATGGTGACGTCCCGGACGCCGAGGCCAAGGAACACGAACTCGACCGCCACGTCACGCTGTGCGTCAACGATGCGCGCCGCAAGCAGCTGTACTTCTCGCTCAACCACGGCAGCATCAGCCTGCCGGACGAGGACGCCGCCGAACGACGCTGGATCGAGATGGATATCGACTACCCGGAGCATATCGTCGAACGGGTGAACGCGGCGCTCGCGGAACACGGCGAACGCGACGGCGTCAGCTATGTGGTGGATGTGACCGGCCACGGCGCGGCCAAATACGCATCCGTCTGGCAGGGACTGCGTGCGCTGGGCTCCGTGGTGGACGGATCGGTATTGGATGCCGGGAAAGCCGGGCTCGCCGTCTTTGCGACCACCGCGTTGAGCCGCGAACTGCGCGGCGACCAGGTCGTGCCGATCGAACCGTTGTACCTGCGCCGGCCGGACGCCGAAGTACCGAACCCACTGAAGCACGTGCTCGGCCATGCCGGTGCCGATAAGGCGTGAAGTGGGTTGTGGTCCGATGATTGTTGACATCACTGCCGTAAGTCGTGATCTTGCGGTTCGTTCCATCGCACAGTTGGAAGGCGAACTGTTCGGCCGCGGCGCATGGAATGCGAACATGGTGCGAGAGGAACTGGACGCACCGGCCCGCACGTATCTGCTGGATGTGCTGGGAGAGGCGGAACAGGCTGTTGTCCGCGGCTACGCCGGCTTCTGGTACGACGGCGAGGACGCCGAGCTCATGACCATCGGCGTGGGCAAGGCATACCAGCGGCAAGGCATCGCCGCTGCGTTGCTTCAGGTACTGGTCGACGAGGCGAAACGTCAGGGCGCCTCGCGTATGCTGCTCGAAGTGCGTGTGGATAACGACCCTGCGCTGGCCCTGTATCAGCGGTTCGGATTCGAACGCATGGGATTGCGCAAACGCTACTACCAGCCCGAAGGCATCGACGCATACACCATGAGCTTGGACCTGAAACCTAGGGTCGTGGGCTTTGCCGCCCCGCAGACGGCATCGGCGGACATTGAAGACATCACTAGCAAGCAAACGGAGAAGAACGGAGAAGCACGATGAGCGAACCGGTTGTACTGGGTATTGAATCCACCTGCGACGAAACCGCAGCCGCCATCGTACGCGGCCGCGAACTGCTCTCCAACGTGGTGGCCTCCTCTATGGAGGAACACGCGCGATACGGCGGCGTGATCCCCGAAATCGCCTCCCGTGCGCACGCTGAGGCCTTCGTGCCATGCGTGTCCAAGGCGCTCGCCGACGCGAACATGACGTTGGCGGATGTGGACGCCATCGCCGTGTCCGCCGGTCCCGGACTGGCCGGTTGCCTGGCCGTGGGCGTGTCCGGCGCCAAGGCGCTGGCCTGGGCTGCGAACAAGCCGATCTACGGCATCAACCATGTGATCGGACACATCGCCGTCACTCAGCTGCAGTTCGGCCCGTTCCCCAAGGACACGCTGGCGCTGATCGTCTCCGGCGGCCACACCTCGCTGCTGCACGTGGAAGACATGCCGCGCAAAATCGACGTGGTTGGTACCACGCTGGATGACGCGGCGGGGGAGTGCTTCGACAAGGTCGCCCGCCTGCTCGGCTTCCCGTATCCGGGCGGCCCGCACATCGACCGCCATGGTCAGAACGGCGACCCGCACGCCATCAAGGTGCCGATGGGTCTGACCCAAGGCAAGGCCGGTGCCGCGCACCCGTATGATTTCAGTTTCTCCGGTGTCAAGACCGCCGTGGCCCGTTGGGTGGAAAGCGAGCAGGCCGCCGGCCATGAGATTCCGGTGGACGACGTGTGCGCCTCCCTGGCCGATTCCGTGGCCACCGTGCTGGCCCGTAAGGCCATGCGCGGCTGCCGGCAGTACGATTCCAACACGCTGATCGTGGGCGGCGGCTTCTCCGCCAACTCGCAGCTGCGCGCCAAACTGCTCGAATTCGGCGAGAACTACGGCGTCGACGTCCGTATCCCGCAAATCAAGCTCTGCACCGACAACGGTGCCATGGTCGCCATGCTCGGCGTGAACCTGGTCGAGGCCGGCGTGGCCCCCAGCGCCCCCGACTTCCCGATCGACTCCGCCATGCCCCTGACCAAGGTCTCGATGTAAGATTTGCGCGGTATTCCCAAACTGATACTGGGAATACCGCGCCTCTCATCGGTGAATTGACAGTGACCTGTCTGCCTGATGTGAGTAGTGGTGAGGTCTTCGCCATGGATTTCCCGGTTGATGATGGGGTGTCGTGTCTGGCCACCAATACGATGAAAATAAAAAAGCCTCGGAGAACCGAGGCTTTCGATGGCTCCTGCGACTGGGCTTGAACCAGTGACCGTCCGATTAACAGTCGGATGCTCTGCCAACTGAGCTACGCAGGAATATTCAATTTTCATCCCGACCGGAGTTACCCGTTCAGGTGAGCTCCTGCGACTGGGCTTGAACCAGTGACCGTCCGATTAACAGTCGGATGCTCTGCCAACTGAGCTACGCAGGAATGTCTGCTGTGTTTGAGATTTCTCTCGCGCACAAGTCACATATCTTACATGCCTGCCACGAAAAAGCAAATTACATGCGTGTAGGGCATGTCGCGCTGAATTCCGCAGAATCGGACTCATCGGATACTATCTCATACAGCCAAAAACCGAACGCGGATATACACTAGCGACTAACGGTAGAGGAGCTGGCTATGGAACGGCGAATACTGATGAAATGCTCAGCCCCCGGGAGGAGCTGGTGTCTGCTTGGCAAATACTGGAATCGGTGAAACGGAACAACCGTCTGAGTATGCGAACCCAGTGGGAACAATCACAAGAGTTCTGATGTTCCGCTGTCACTGCATGGCAGCGGTTGTGACATGGATCGGCCGCGGCTGAAGGTCGAACAACATGACGATGCGGCGATACTGTCACGCGAAATTTCATTGTGGATAACTTCGGAAGCTAGAACCACATAGGTCGTTTTGGCTGGACATCCTGTTTCGGACCCCTCAAGGTGGGTATCACCGGCAAAGAAGCCGGAATCACATCACACTCACACTATGGGGAGGAATCTCATGAATGCACCACTGTTGTTTGATTGGCGTCGCGACGAAGCCCGACGTGCCAGCCGGCGGCGTCAGCAGGCGCGTCAGCGGGCTCAGGAACGGCAACGGCGTATGGATGCCATAATCGCGTTGGCCGCCGTTATCGGCCTGCTGCTTGCCTTGGGAGTAGGGCTGGCATCCACGCCTCAGCATGTTGCGCATGCGGATACTGCGGTGACCGGAGATGCGGCATACACGGTGGAGGATTTCACCGATATGTCTGATTTGGCGTGGCGCAATGGCAATCAGTGCGAATCCCGATTCGACTGGCCGGTCGACGATCCACAGGTCGAACAACAGTTCGAGCGGCCGATCAACCCGTGGGCACCAGGTCATCGTGGAGTGGATCTTGTTGCGGAGCAAGGTACCGTAATTCTGTCACCACAGGCAGGGACCGTGAGTTTTGCTGGCAAAGTAGCTGGCAAAGATGTGGTGAGTGTACGGCATCGTGGAGGTGTCACGTCGACATTCGAACCGGCCGTTACCGAGCTCTCAGTGGGGGATACGATCTCCCGCAGACAGCCCGTAGGCATCGTTGAAGGCAGCTCGGACCATTGCGAAGACCGTTGCCTGCATTGGGGCCTCAAGCGAGGAACGGCCGATTATCTTGATCCACAGCAATATGCGGGGAGTCGAAAAATCGTACTGAAACCGTCATGATTTAACGGTGATTGTCGGCCGGAACAGGGCCGTACGGAAGAGACATCGCAGGCGGCTAGCGGCGTGACGAGTATGAATCACAGACCGGCATCGGCCAAGGAAATATATCCGGGGTCGATCAGCGCGGACTTGAGATTGCTGGCGCTGACAGCCAGCAACGGTTCGCTGATGGTCGGGATCTTCTTCACGCCGCCTACCTCGGAGTTCCTGATTGAAGGCATGGAATTCAGCGCTTCGTCCTTGTTGAGCTTGGCGCAGGCCTGAGCGATATCCGTGGCGATGGTCTGTCTGTCTTCCATGCCGGTCATCCATTGCTTGCCATTGACGATGGATGGGATGTTCGAGACATACGCGCCGTATCCGGTTACTAGAGGCCACTGCGAGTCACGGTCCTTGTCGGAAGCGGAGGTGTCCTCGTCCGCATCGTCATCGGAACTGGATGAGTCGTTTGCGTTGTCGTTTTCAGGGGATTTGATCGGGTCCGGCACGGCGTCGCGGCTGAGATCCTTCTTGCCGGTGATATTGCCGACAATGCCCGAGATGGTGATCTGCGGATTGATATCGGCGGCAGAGCCGGTGTATCCCAGATCGTCCAATTCCTTGACGACCTCGGAGGCGATGTAGTCGTTCATCGTGATGATGCCGTCAATACGGGTGAGTGTGGACTGTCCGTCGGTTTTTGCCAGACGCTTGTCAAGCACTTTCGCAGTGGAGCCTTCCTTAGCGGCATCGTAGGCCACGGCTTGCCAATCGTTTTCCGTGGATTTGCCGTCCAAGGTGCCTGAAGGGCTTTCCACAACGCCCTTCTGATAGTAGGAGCCCAGTACCTGCCAGATACCACGGAACGCCTCTTGGGCGAACGTGGAATCGTTGGCGTTGCCTTTTTCGTCCACGGCGGTGTATGGCAGCAGCACCTCAATGTATTTGGGGTTGTCTTTACTGGCCTTATCCAACTTGAGTTTGGACACCATCTTTTCCGCCTGTAGCTTGCCGATGGTCTGGGCGTCCGAGAACTTGACGAAGGCGTCCGGCTTATATCCCTCGATACTGTTGCCGAGCAATACCACATGCATGCCGGATTCCTTGGCCAGCTTGAGCGATGAGACCAGCCGGTCCACGGCCTGCGCCTGCTCGTCCGATGCAGTGCTGTCGCTCTCAGTGTTGGACGAATCGTCTTTGGACGAGTCGTCTTCGGAAGATTCACCGTCAGAAGTAGCTTCCCCATCCGTGGCATCGTTGGTGCTCAGGTTCTGGCTCACGTAATCGCCGTATTGGCGAGTGGAAGCGTCGGCCTCGACTACTGGAGCCACGAGCAATGTCATGTTGTCGGGCGCGATGGCAATGCCGGAATCGTCCGTGGTGTTATTCGAAAGATGATCGACCACAAAGTCTTGGATGGCGCGGCTTTGCTTGGCCAACGAGTCGGACGTCGTATGATCGATATCGCCTTTCTTGAAACCGGCGTCGGCCAGAGCCTTGGCTAGGTCAGGCACCAGCTTCGCCCATTTGTTCAGTGGCGTCTGCTGGTTCAGCGTAATGCCGTCCGAAGGTGTGAACACGGCCACGCCGCCGGCAGAATTGGACGTCACCGTGGTTTGACCATCTACAACGGTCTTATTGTCTGAGGTGCACGCGGTCAGTGACAGCACCATCGCGCAGGATGCGATAATGGCGGCGAGCAGGGTGGTTGAGCGGCGTGCGAACACCATAAGCGGCGAAACCTCCTCAAGCGGGCGTGAAAACAAGCTGAATCACGATTCTAGTAGGCCGTATACGAAAAAGTCCCGGACCAGTGGACAAATCGCCACATATCCGGGAACAATTAGAGGTATTACGTGCGTGCATCGAACAACTGTCATGATTATCGTGCTGAGGAACATTCCAGATGAAGCACGACAATCATGACAGTTTGCGACATGACATGACCCATGTAGGTCCGCACGATGTGTTCGATGATTTACTCGGCCAGAGCCTTGGCCAGGTTCTCGTCCAGCGCGTTCATGAAGCCGTCGGTGTCGAGCCACGGTTCGTCCGGGCCGATGAGCATGGCCAGATCCTTGGTCATCTGACCGCCTTCAACGGTGTCGACGATGACCTTCTCCAGCGTCTTGGCGAAGTGACGGACTTCGGGCGTGCCGTCCAGATCGGCGCGGTGCTTAAGGCCGCCGGTCCACGCGAAGATGGATGCGATTGGGTTGGTGGAGGTCTTCTCGCCCTTCTGCCAGCGGCGGTAGTGACGGGTCACGGTGCCGTGCGCCGCTTCGGCCTCGACGGTCTGGCCGTCCGGGGTCATGAGCACGGAGGTCATGAGGCCCAGCGAACCGAAGCCCTGGGCCACGGAGTCGGACTGCACATCGCCATCGTAGTTCTTGCAGGCCCAGATGTAACCGCCGTGCCACTTCAGGGAGCTGGCCACCATGTCGTCGATCAGGCGGTGCTCGTAAGTCAGGCCGGCCTCGGCGTACCTGTCCTTGTATTCGGTCTCGAACACCTCGGCAAAGATGTCCTTGAACTGGCCGTCGTAGGCCTTCAAAATCGTGTTCTTGGTGGACAAGTACACCGGGTAATGACGCATCAGGCCGTAGTTGAAGCAGGCGCGAGCGAAACCGCGGATCGAATCGTTGACGTTGTACTGCACCTGGGCCACGCCGCCGTCTTCGCCGTAGTTGTAGACCACGTGCTGAATCGGCTCGGAGCCATCGTCCGGAGTGAAGGTGACGGTCAGCTGGCCGGCTCCCGGAACCTTGAAATCGGTGGCCTTGTACTGGTCGCCGAATGCGTGACGGGCTACGACGATCGGCTTGGTCCAGCCGGGCACCAGACGAGGCACGTTGCTCATCACAATCGGCTCGCGGAAGATCGTGCCGCCCAGGATGTTGCGGATGGTGCCGTTGGGGGACTTCCACATCTTCTTGAGACCGAATTCCTTGACTCGGGCCTCATCGGGGGTGATGGTGGCGCACTTGACACCGACATGGTGCTTCTGGATGGCGTGGGCGGCGTCGATGGTCACCTGGTCATCGGTCTCGTCGCGGTGCTCGATGCCCAGATCGTAGTAGTCGAGGTTCACGTCGAGGTACGGCAGGATCAGACGATCCTTGATGTCCTTCCAGATCACGCGGGTCATCTCGTCGCCGTCGAGTTCGACGACAGTGCCTTCGACCTTGATTTTGGCCATGCTTCCTCCTGATAGATGGTGTGAAGATGATTTAGTCATAGCGCATGTTTGTAACGACTTGAAGCAATCGTCCGGTCCGTGGGAAACGGCCTTGTTGGCGTCCCACCCGGGCAATAGGCTGGAAACCATGTCTCAGGAAATTGAAATCGGTTTGGGCAAAAAAGGCCGTCTCGGCTACGCACTCGACGATGTGGCAATCGTCCCCTCCCGTCGCACCCGCGACCCCGAGGACGTCTCCACCTCTTGGCAGATCGACGCCTATGAGTTCGATGTGCCGGTGATCGGCGCCCCCATGGATTCGGTGACCAGCCCGGCCACCGCCATCGCCATGGGCAAGATGGGCGCGCTCGGCGTGCTCGATCTGGAAGGTCTGTGGACCCGTTACGAGGATCCGACCCCGCTGTTGGACGAAATCGCCGGACTGCCGGCCGATCAGGCCACCGAGCGTATCCAGCAGATCTATGCCGAGCCGGTCAAGCCGGAGCTCATCACGCAACGTCTGCACGAGATTCGCGCCGCCGGTGTCACCGTGGCCGGCGCGCTCTCCCCGCAGCGCACCCAGCAGTTCTACTCCACCGTGGTGGACGCGGGCGTGGACCTGTTCGTGATCCGCGGCACTGTGGTCTCCGCCGAGCACGTCTCCTCCGGCCAGGAACCGCTGAACCTCAAGAAGTTCATCTACGACCTTGACGTGCCTGTCATCGTCGGCGGCGCATCCAACTACACCGCTGCCCTGCACCTGATGCGCACCGGCGCGGCCGGCGTGCTCGTCGGCTTCGGCGGCGGCGCGGTCTCCGCCACCCGCCAGACCATCGGCGTGCAGGCCCCGATGGCCACCGCCATCGCCGACGTGGCCGAGGCCCGCCGCGACTACATGGACGAATCCGGCGGCCGCTACGTGCAGGTCATCGCCGACGGCGGCATGGGCGACTCCGGCAGCTTCGTCAAGGCCCTGGCCCTCGGCGCCGACGCGGTCATGCTCGGCGCGCCGCTGGCCCGCGCCACCGAGGCCCCCGGCAAGGGCACCCACTGGGGTTCTGAAGCCCGCCACCAGACGCTGCCGCGTGGCTACCGCACCACGGTCGGCACGGTCGGCCCGCTCGAACAGGTGCTGTTCGGACCGAGCCACCAGGCGGACGGCAAGACCAACTTCATCGGCGCCCTCAAGCGCGCGATGGCCTCCACCGGCTACGTCGACGTGAAGAACTTCCAGCGTTGCGGCATGGTGGTCAACCCGTATTCCGCACGATAATCCCGATTGCCCCCTGAAAATGGGGGTTTGCCCTCCATGCAGGAGGCTTAACTTGCCCGAAGGCGCGCTCAAGTAGTTTGACTTGGCGCGCCTTTCGTGATGTTGTAGTACAGACGCTCGCCGATGATGGTGAGTTGCAAGGGGGCTTGAAGGGGGTCATCATGGAGTATTCGGGATTTTTCCACGGCACATATCAGTACGGGCCGTTGCCGAGTTATGACGGATTCATCGTTGTGGAGCTGTCGGATCGCCCGGTGCGGTATCACATCCAACCCACATTCATAGGCGGGCTGAATGCGAAGGAATGTCATTCCATGGCCATGGCTGCATGCCGCATCGCCTGCACATCGGCGGACGCGATACGTGGCAAACTCAGCGTCGCACATCTCAACAGAGCCATGACAAAACCATGCCTGAACCGGCTGCAAACCATGCAATACCTGCTCGGCATCCACATGGTCACTCATCCGGAGCTCAAAGCGAAATTCTGCTATCTGCCCACTGTCCCCACATTGATCGACGGCATGATCACCGGCAAGGACACGCTGGAAATGGCGGTATTCATGACCATCGGCCAGGAAAATCTGCGAGTCAACCTCAAACTGAAGTACATCGGTTCTCGATGGATGTGCATCTATGCCGATTTGGGCTGACCAGACGGCCCCGCCCGCACACCGATTCCTACGCTGGTAGCGGAAGACGGTTCTGCCGTGTCATAGGCTGGTTCGCCTATAGTAGTGACCATGCGTGAACATGTAGAAGAACCCAGATATGTCACCACCGATGACGACACCGTCTACTCGCTGCTGTCCAAACGAGCAGCTCGCACGCCGGATGACATCATCGCGGAATGGCAGGATGACAACACCCACCAATGGCGCAGCGCCACAGCTACTGAAATGCTGTCCCGCGTACGCGAGGTGGCCAAGGGCCTGTTGGGACTTGGCGTCAAAGCCGGCACCATGGTGCTGATTTACTCGCCTACCTGCTATGAGTGGGGTGTGGCTGATTTCGCTTGCGCGGCAATCGGCGCTGTGGTTGTGCCCGTCTATGAGACCGATTCCGCCCGTCAGACCGCGGGCATCGTCGAGGAAGTCGATCCCGCCATCGCCTTTGCCGGCGACTTCCAGCGCGCACAGACGCTTGAGCAGATCCGTGTCAATCATCCGGGCATGAAATACGTGTTCAATTTCAAGGCCGATGGCCTTGACGCTGTCGTTGACTTCGGGCATGGCGTATCCGATGAGACGTTGGATGCGGCTATCGCTCGTATCAAAGCCGATGATCTGCTCACCGTGGTCTACACCTCCGGTTCCACCGGCAAGCCCAAGGGCGCGATGCTCTCCAACCGCAATTACACGCACATCGTGCTTAACGGCTACGAGATTCTGCGTGGCATGCTGTACGACGACAACCGTCTGCTGCTGTTCCTGCCGCTGGCGCACTGCTTCGCCCGCTACATCCAGTACGTGTGCATCGGTGGCTGCGGCGTGGTCGGATACATTCCCGACGCCAAGCGACTGCTCGCCGATATCCGCAGCTTCAAGCCCACCTACCTGCTGGGTGTGCCACGTGTGTTCGAGAAGGTGTATAACGCGGCCTCGCAGAAGGCTGGTGCCGGCATCCAGGGGCATATCTTCGCCCAGTCGGTCAAGCACTTCGTCAAGTGGAGCAAGGATGAGCAGGCCGGCCGCGGCCATTCGTTCATCGAGCGCATGCGCCATTCGTTCTACATGGCCACGGTAGGCAAATCCATTCGTTCCGCTCTCGGACCGAACCTCAAATGGCTGGCCTGCGGTGGTGCGCCGCTCAACGTGGATTTGGCCCACTTTTTCAACGGCATGGATGACATCACCTTCATCCAGGGTTATGGCATGACCGAAACCGCTGCTCCGATGCTCGTCAATTGGGAGGACGACAACGAGGTCGGTTCGGTCGGCAAGCCTGGGCCTGGCATGGGCGTGCGTCTTGGCGAAGATGATGAAATTGAGCTGACCGGCCCGAACGTGTTCCTTGGCTACTACAAGCAGCCCGAACTCACCGCACAGACGATGACTGCCGACGGCTGGATCAAAACCGGCGATCTGGGTCGTATCGGCGACCGCGGCTTCACCTTCATTACCGGACGCAAGAAGGACATCATCATCACCGCCGGCGGCAAGAACATCAGCCCCGCCCCGATGGAGGATGTCATCGACACCTGCCCGATCGTGGCTCATGCAGTAGTAGTCGGCGACGGCAAGCCGTTCGTGTCCGCACTTATCGAGCTCGACCCCGAAATGCTGCATTCCTGGCTGGAAGGTCAGGGCCTCAATGCCGACATGACACTCGCCGAGGCCAGCGACAACGACGCGGTGCGCGCCTTTATCCAGCAGTACATCGACCAGGCCAACGCCAATGTCTCCCGCGCTGAGTCCGTGCGCAAATTCGCGGTGCTGGATGAGGAATTCAGTCAGGAGCACGGCACACTCACCCCGAGCATGAAAGTGGTGCGTCCCAAGGTATTGCAGCGCTACGCCACCGTCATCGAGGAGGATCTGTACGCGCCCAAGCCATCCAACAAGCCGCTGCCCGCCACTGCCAAGATCATCGACAGCACGCTGGAGACCGTCAAGAAATCCTCCGAATCGGTCAAGCAGGCGTCCGAACAGGTCAAACAGGCCTCGGAACAGATGAAAACCAGCGTGTCTGATTCGATTGCTAGCGTGTCGGAGAAGATCAAGAAGTCGAAGGCCGAACCCGAAGAGGGCGAGACCGGCGATTCCGCTGACAATGCCGCTGACACCGGCAGCAAGCCGGACCAGCCGGCTGACGAGAAGAATGAGGAGTAACGAGAAGTGGCCATCCGTGAGATCAGGGTCGTGCCCGACCCAGTCCTGCGCACCCCCTGCGATGAGATCAAGGAAATCACCCCGGCCGTGCGCCGCCTGGTTGACGACCTGTTGGAAACCGTGGACGATCCGGGCCGCGCGGGCCTGTCCGCCAACCAGATCGGCGTGAGCCTGAGGGCCTTCTCCTACAACATCGACGGCAAGGTCGGCTACGTTCTGAACCCCGTACTCGAGGAGAAGTCCGGCGAGCAGTATGGCGATGAAGGTTGTCTGTCCGTGCCCGGCTTGTGGTACAAGACCCGTCGTGCCGACTACGCTCGCGTGCGTGGCATCGACTTGGACGGCAACGAGGTCGTGCTCGAGGGCTCCGGGCTGATGGGCCGTATGCTTCAGCACGAATGCGACCACCTCGATGGCCACGTGTATTTGGATCGCCTGGAAAAGGAAGAACGCCGCGAAGCCCTGCGCTACATGCGCAATCGTCAGGCGAAGTAGTCCATACTCGGCTCCCACTGGCTGGAGCCGTCGAACGTAGTGAGACTGAGGGTGGTTCTGCCGGTACCGCCCGTGACTCCCCTCAGTCGCCTACGGCGACAGCTCCCCTCAGAGAGGGGAGCCTGTTTTTTTTAGTACCGGCTCCGTGCTATTCTCGAAACTCGTGTGCCACCCGGCAACGGACGCAGTCGCTGGCGTCCAGAGCCACCCAATATTGTCAACCGGCACACAACAAATTCGCGTCATGCTCGCGACGGCTTGTGTCGGTCGGCTGCACAACTCGTGAAACCGGGGGAGCAGCTGCACGCAGGTGCGCATGGCCAGGCAAGAACCGACAATGAAAGGTAGTAATACCATGGCTCAGATCACTATGAGCGATATGCTGAAGGCTGGCCTGCACTTCGGCCACCAGACCCGTCGTTGGAACCCGAAGATGAAGCAGTTCATCCTCACCCAGCGCAACGGCATCCACATCATCAACCTGTTCAAGTCGCTCGACATGATCGACAAGGCGTACGACTTCATCAAGACCACCGTGGCTCACAACGGCACCGTGCTCTTCGTCGGCACCAAGAAGCAGGCTCAGGAAGCTATCGCCAACCAGGCCACCCGCGTGAACATGCCCTACGTCTCCGAGCGTTGGCTCGGCGGCATGCTGACCAACTTCCAGACCGTCTCCAAGCGCGTCAACCGCCTCAAGGAACTTGAGGAAATGGACTTCACCGACGTGCACGGTTCCGGCCTGACCAAGAAGGAGCTCCTCCTGCTCGAGCGCGAGAAGGACAAGCTCAACAAGCAGCTGGGCGGTATCCGCAACATGAACCGCACCCCGTCCGCGATGTTCGTCGTCGACATCACCAAGGAAGCCCTGGCTGTTGAGGAAGCTCACAAGCTGGGTATCCCGGTTGTCGCCATCGTCGACACCAACGCCGACCCGGACACCGTTGAGTACCCGATCCCGGCCAACGATGACGCCATCCGCGGCATCGAACTGCTGACCAGCCTGATGGCTGACGCCGTCGCCGAAGGTCTGCTGGAGCGCTCCGGCGCCAACAAGGCCGAGGGCGAAGCCGCCGAGCAGCCGATGGCCGCTTGGGAGAAGGAACTCCTGACCAACGAGGCTCCTGCCGAGGCTTCCGCTGAAGCCGCCGCTCCGGCTGCCGCCGAGGGCGAAACCGCCGAGGCCCCCAAGGCCGAGTGATGCTCTACGATGGGAAGTGCCTGAATAAGCGCTTCCCATCGTTCACGGGTAAGCAAAATTTCTCAAGGAGAATAATCAATGGCAGCAATTACCGCCGCACTGATCAAGCAGGTTCGTGAAGACACCGGCGCCGGCATGCTCGACGTCAAGAAGGCTCTGACCGAAGCCGAAGGCGACGTCGCCCGCGCCAAGGAAATCATCCGCGCCAAGGGTATCGCCGCAGCCGGCAAGCGTGAAGGCCGCAAGGCTCAGGAAGGCACCATCGCCTCCAAGGTCGTCGAGACCGCCAATGGCGAGACCGGCTACGCCGTCGAGCTGAACTCCGAGACCGACTTCGTGGCCAAGACCCCGAAGTTCGTCGAGTTCACCGAGGAAGTTCTCGGCTACGCCGTGGACGCCGACGCCAACTCCGCTGACGAGCTGCTCGAGGCCAAGGCTGGCGACACCACCGTCAAGCTGGCTGTCGAAGAGGCCGCCGCCCTGTTCGGTGAGCACGTCAAGGTCGGCCAGTTCGCCAAGATCTCCGGCGAGCACGTCGAAGTCTACGCTCACAAGAAGTCCGCCGAGATGCCGCCGAGCATCGTCGCCATGATCGCCACCGACAAGGCCGGCGCCGCCGTGGCTCACGAAGCTGCTCTGCAGATCTCCGCCATGGGCGCCAAGTGGCTGACCCGCGAGGACGTTCCGGCCGATGTGGTCGAGTCCGAGCGTCGCGTGGCCACCGAGAAGTCCCTGGCCGAGGGCAAGCCGGAGAAGATCGTTCCGAAGATCGTCGAAGGCCGTCTCAACGCTTTCTTCAAGGAAGTCGTGCTGCTTGAGCAGCCGTTCGTCAAGGACCCGTCCAAGACCGTCGGCGACCTGTTCAAGGAAGTCGGTGGCAACGCCACCGCATTCGCTCGTGTCGAGGTCGGCAAGGGCGAAGAGGAGTGAACCTAAGGCTTACTCCACGCGCTTAGCGTAATTTCAACGAAACGCCATCCGGTTATTCAATAATCGGATGGCGTTTCGCTATTCCAAGGGTGTCGTTGCTAGGGGGTGTCGTCGTAAACCGATACGCTTGTCTACGGATAATTTCGCACTTTCGGTTTTGAGAAAGGCACAATATGACTGATAGCGACAATCCGCGCAGAGTTCTGCTCAAGCTTTCCGGCGAAGCATTCGGTGGTGGCAAGGTCGGCATCGATACCCAGGTGATTCGTCGCATTGCCGAGGAGATCGTTCCGGCCGTACAACAGGGTGTGCAGGTGGCCATCGTGGTCGGCGGCGGCAACTTCTTCCGCGGTGCCGAACTGCAGCAGGCCGGTATCGATCGTTCCCGTGGCGACTACATGGGTATGCTCGGCACGGTGATGAACTGCCTCGCTCTACAGGACTTTCTGGAGCAGGAGGGGCAGGCCACCCGCGTGCAGACCGCCATCACCATGGGACAGGTCGCCGAGCCGTATATTCCGCTCAAGGCCATCCGTCACCTTGAAAAGGGTCGCGTGGTGATTTTCGGCGCCGGTGCCGGCATGCCGTACTTCTCCACCGACACGGTTTCCATCCAGCGTTCCCTCGAAATCCACTGCGACGAGGTACTTATGGGTAAGAACGGCGTCGACGGCGTCTACACCGCCGACCCGCGCAAGGACGAGAACGCCAAGCGTTTTGAAACCCTGAGCTACAATCGCGCCCTCGTGGACAATCTGGCCGTCATGGACGCCTCCGCACTGTCCATGGCCCGCGACAACAAGAAGCGCATCCGCGTCTTCGGCCTCGAAGAGCCGGGCAACGTGACCCGCGCCCTCGTCGGCGATGAAATCGGCACGCTGGTCTCCACCGCCGAATCGCGCGTGGCCGAGTAAGCCGCAAACGCCCACAATCGAATCAAGCGTTCATAGACGAACAACACTGACGAACACCAACACACAAGGAGTGAATATGTCTCTTATCGACCAGGCCAAGGAACAGATGGCCAAGACCGTGGAAAACACCAAGGAAAACTTCTCCGGCATCCGCACCGGTCGCGCAAACCCGGCCCTGCTCAACGGCATCACCGTGGACTACTATGGTGCCCCCACCCCGATTAAGGCCGTCGCCTCCATCGGCGTTCCCGAACCGCGCACCCTGTCCGTCACCCCGTTTGACGCTTCCCAGGCCGGTGCCGTCGAAAAGGCCCTGCGCAACTCCGACCTCGGCATCAGCCCGAACCGTGATGGCAACGTCATCCGTCTGACCATGCCGGAACTCACCGAGGATCGTCGTAAGGAATACGTCAAGCTCGCCAAGGGCAAGGCCGAGGATGGCAAGGTCGCCGTGCGCAACATTCGCCGTAAGACCAAGGAAACCATCGACAAGGCCGTCAAGGACGGCGAGATGGGTGAGGACGAAGGCGATCGCCTGCTGAAGGATCTTGACAAGGTCACCAAGTCCGTTACCGACGAGATCGATACTCTGCTGGAGACCAAGCAGAAGGAGATCATGGAGGTCTGATTCAGACCAGGTCCGGAGAATTATGGAACGCAACGAACAACCCCATGAAGAGGCCGAGGAGACGCTCGACCAGATCAACAAGAAGACCGGCCGCAACATGCCGCAGGCCATCGCCACAGGCGCGGCACTGGTCATCCTTATTGTCGCGTGCCTGCTGCTCAGCGTCGACCTCTTCGTGCTGCTGGTAGTCGTGTTCATGATTCTGGCGCTGTGGGAGCTCAGGGTGGACTTCGCCACCGTGGGCCTGCACCTCCCGGTGTTTATGCTGTGGCTGTGCTCGTCCTTCACCCTCATTGCCACCTACTATTCCCCGTACCATCTCATCACGATGTCGCTGAGTATCATCGTGTCGATTATTCTGGTCGCCATCGCGGCCAGCGCAAAAATCAGCGTCGGCAACCGCCGATCTCTGGCGGTTGCCGGCAAACTGTCCAACACGGATGCCAGCGCGCGCCTCGAATCCTCGTTTAATCATGAGGGCGGGGAACAGCATCATTCCCGGCTCAGCCATGTGGCTGTGTCCGTGCTTACCGTGTTGTACATTCCGTTGTTGGCCAGCTGCGTCATCATCTCACTGACTTTTAATGGGCATCCGATTGCACACGCCATCATGCTGGTGTTCCTTCCCGCCCTATCCGATACGGGCGGTTTGTTTGCCGGTGCCTGGCTCGGCAAACACAAGCTCAGCCCGCGCATCTCGCCGAAGAAGTCCGTTGAGGGCCTTGTCGGCTCGATGCTCTTCGCCATGGCTGGCGCATTTGCCGTATTCGCATGCACGTATGATGCCTCGAAATGGGCCACTCGTTGGTGGGTGCCGATCGTGGCGGGTATTCTCATCGGTGCCGTGGGCACGTTCGGTGATTTGTGTGCTTCCATGCTCAAGCGCGATATCGGTATCAAAGACATGGGCCATCTGCTCAAGGGGCACGGCGGTGTGATGGATCGTGTGGATTCCATTTTGATGAGTGCACCGTTCACCTGCGCCTTGCTGTGGATCACCGGACTGTGATTCGCATGCCTCGTGCATGAACAATGTGGCATCGTGTGTATATCGCACGGTGCCACATGCCATATATGGGGAAATCATCGTTCAATATGCGTTCGCTATGGGCTAAGACATGGGCCATCTGATTCGTATGCGGCACGCCGTATGGTGGATTCTGATATTTCTATTGCATGTTTGACTATTTTCTGATATCGAGAGCGAAGCGAACCCATCATGACCACACAGCATCCTGACACTCCGGAAACCGGCATTACTCCCGGCGGCACATCAGGTGCCTTCCGTGACGTGCTATCCAAGGACCATGCCCGCCGTGGTAGGCCGCCGCTGCACTTTGTGGATATGACGCCCGAGCAGCGCGTCGAGAAAGCGGCCGAACTCGGATTGCCGAAGTTCCGAGTCAAGCAGCTCGCCAACCATTACTTTGGCCATTTCGATGTGAATGCCGCCGAATTCACTGATTTTCCGGCAGCCAAGCGCAGCGAGGCCGCCGCCGCGTTTTTCCCGCGGCTCATCACCGAGGTGACCCGCCAAGTGGCGGACGAAGGCACCACCATCAAGACCTTGTGGAAGCTGTTCGACGGCTCCCTCATCGAATCGGTGCTTATGCGATACCCGACCCGCACCACGCTGTGCATCTCCTCGCAGGTCGGCTGCGGCATGGACTGCCCGTTCTGCGCCACCGGCAAGCTTGGCCTGACCCGTAACATGTCCACTGGTGAAATAATCGAACAGGTGCGTGTGGCCGCCAAGATGATGCGCGACGGCGAAGTGGCCGGGGGAGAGGGCCGCCTGAGCAACATCGTGTTCATGGGCATGGGCGAGCCGATGGGCAACTACAACTCCGTGCTGTCCGCCGTACGACAGATTTCCGCCATGCCTCCCGAAGGCTTCGGCATTTCCGCGCGCAACATCACCGTATCCACGGTGGGCGTGGTCCCCGGCATCAAGAAGCTCACTGCCGAAGGCATTCCCGTGCGTCTGGCCGTTTCCCTGCATGCCCCCAGCGACGAACTGCGTGACGAGCTGGTGCCGATGAACAAGCGTTTCAATACCAAGCAGGTGTTGGATGCCGCGCACGATTATTGGCTGGCCTCCAAGCGCCGCGTCAGTATCGAATACGCGTTGATGCGCGGCATCAACGACCAGGCCGAGCATGCGCAGTTGCTGGCCAAGAGGCTTAACCATTACGGCGACAACTGGGCCCACGTCAACCCGATTCCGCTCAACCCCATCGAGGGCTCGAAGTGGACCGCCTCCAAGCCGGAAGACGAACAGCGGTTCCTGGAGATCCTGCACCGCGCGGGCATCACCGCCACACTGCGTGACACCCGCGGTCAGGATATTGACGGCGCCTGCGGCCAGCTCGCTGCCAAGGAGCGGTAGCTACTTCAGCGCATCCTTGATTGCGCCCACGAAGTAGTCCAGATCGTCGGGCTTGCGGGACGTGATGAGCTTGAAGCCGTTGGCGTCGTCCACGTGCAGCTGCTCGTCGACGTAATGGCCGCCCGCGTTCTCGATATCAGCGGCGATATAGCGGCAGGGCGCGGCGGTCTTGCCAGCCACCAGACCCGCGTTGACCAGCAGCCACGCGCCATGGCAGATCGCGGCGATCGGCTTACCTTCGTGCGCGAACTCCTGCGCCAGCGTGATCGCATCCTCATTGACGCGGATACGATCCACATTGCAGGTGCCGCCGGGCACCACCAGCAGGTCGTAGTCGGCAGCCTGCACGTCGGACAGGCGCGCGTCCGGGGTCAGCGTTTCACCTTCGTAGCGGTCGTGCTGCACCGTCTCACACGGGTCCAAGGTAGTGGCGGCAAGCGTCACCTTGGCGCCGGCGGCCTTGAGATCGCGCAGCGGGCGCGTCAGCTCGGTCTCCTCGATACCCCAGTTGTTGACGATGATCAGTACCTTGCTGTTTTCGACAGCCATGCCAATCTCCTTGATTCGGCGGACAACTTCCACGAGCCATTCTCTCACGCCGAGCGGCTGCCATACCGGTGCTCAATATGATGATTCTCATATTCCAGAAACAGGTGCGGCGCATGTAACGGGCGGTAGGTAGTCTGAAGGACTGTAATGCAAAGCCGAACAGGGGAGTGAAGCATGTCGTTGGCGGTACGAGTCATCCCGTGCCTGGACGTTGACGCCGGTCGCGTGGTGAAGGGTGTGCATTTCGAGAACCTCAAGGACGCGGGTGACCCGGTGGAGCTGGCGGCCGAATACTACCGTCAGGGAGCCGACGAGATCACCTTCCTGGATGTGACCGCATCCAGCTCCCACCGCAACACGATGATTGACGTGGTCTCCCGCACCGCCGAACAGGTGTTCATCCCAATGACTGTGGGCGGCGGCGTACGCACGCCCGAGGACGTCGACTCACTGCTGCGCTGCGGTGCAGACAAGGTCGGTGTCAACACGGCGGCCATCAACGACCCGTCGCTTATCAGCCGTGTGGCCGATCGTTTCGGCAACCAGGTGCTGGTGCTCTCCGTGGACGCCCGCCGCGAAAAGGGTGAGCAGCATACGCAGTCCGGCTTCGAGGTCACCACGATGGGTGGCCGCAAATCCACCGGTATTGATGCCATCTGGTGGGTCAAGCGCGCCGAGCAGCTTGGCGCCGGCGAGATTCTGCTTAACTCGATGGACGCCGACGGCACCAAGGAAGGCTTTGACCTCGAGATGATTCGCGCCGTGCGCAAGGAAGTCAAGATTCCGATCATCGCCTCCGGCGGTGCCGGCAAGGTCGAGGACTTCCCGCCCGCCATCGAAGCAGGTGCCGACGCGGTGCTGGCTGCATCCGTGTTCCATTACGGCATCCTGACCATCGCCGATGTCAAGGCGGAACTCAAGAAGCACGGCTACACCGTTCGCTAAACGAATACACCTTGCTCCCGCTGGGCGAACAATCCAGTGAATTGTTCGTGGCAATGCGCTATGCGCACGTCGCACATAATCCGGGAGCTGTCAGCGAAGCTGACTGAGGGTAGTCCACAAAAAGAAGATAGGTATGACAGACACTACATACGACAATTCCACTGAACTCGATCCCCGTATTGCCGCACGCCTGAAGCGTGACGCCAAGGGGCTGGTCGCCGCCGTCATCCAGCAGTACGACACACGCGAGGTGCTGATGGTCGGCTACATGAACGACGAGGCATTACGCCGTACGCTGACCACCGGCCGCGTGACCTTCTGGTCCCGGTCCCGTCAGGAATACTGGCGCAAGGGTGATACCTCCGGCCATGTGCAATACGTCAAGGGCGTGTCCCTGGATTGCGACGGCGACGCACTGCTCGTCGAAGTCGACCAAGTCGGTGCCGCCTGCCACACCGGCAAGCGCAGCTGCTTCCTCGAAGGCGGCCCCCTGCCCGTGGTCGAAGGCCATCGCCCGGCCGAGCAGTAGAACGGGCTTTCCTGACTGAGGGAAGCCGAGCGACCGCGTACTATGAAACAAGACATCGAGTTGTAAGCAAAGGAGCGAATATGAGCGAATGCAGCGTCAAACACCTGAAGTGGGGCGCCACCTGGCCCAGTCGCGAACAGTTCCACGAACTGGCCGACGCCGGATACCGTGTGATTCCGATTGTGCGCCGTCTGCTCGCCGACTCGCTCACCCCGGTCGGCTTCTACGAGCGTCTCGCCGGCGGCCGATCCGGCACCTTCATCCTCGAATCGGCGGAATACGGCGGCACGTGGAGCCGTTACAGTTTTATCGGCGTCAACTCGATGGCCCAGCTGCGCTCCAACAACGGTCAGGCCGACTGGCTGGGCAAGGTCCCGGTCGGCGTGCCCGTCACCGGTGACGTAGTCGAAGTCGCTCACGCCACGTTGAAGACTCTGAAGGCCCCGCATGTGGAAGGCCTGCCGAACCTGACCAGCGGTCTGGTCGGCACGGTCGGCTGGGATGCCATCCGCCACTGGGAACCGACCCTGCGCGCCGAAGCTCCGGACGAGACCGGCCAGCCTGAGACCGTGCTCGCCCTGGCCACCGATATCGCCGTGGTCGACCACGTATCCGGTTCGGTATGGCTCATCGCCAATGCGGTGAATGTGGATGATAAATCCACTCGCGCCGACGCTGCCTACAACGCGGCCGTCGCTCGACTCGACCAGATGCAGCGCGATGCCGCCACCCCGGCTCCGGACGAGTCCCGCGTCAACATCCTGGACGAAACGGTCGCCCAACCCGAGCTGCGCTTCCGCACCGAGAAGAGCCACTACGAGCAGGCCGTCGAACGAGCCAAGCAGTACATCGTCGACGGCGACGTGTTCCAGGTGGTCATCTCCCAGCGCCTCGACATCGATTCGCCTGCTGACCCGTTCGACGTGTACCGTGTGTTGCGCACGCTGAACCCGAGCCCGTACATGTATTTCATGGCGTTGACCGACGCTCAGGGCCGCGACTTCAACGTGATCGGCTCCAGCCCGGAAACCCTCATCAAGGTGGACAACGGCCACGCGATGACCTTCCCGATTGCTGGATCCCGCCCTCGCGGCGCCACCCCTGAGGAAGACGAGAAATTCGCCAAGGAGCTGCTTGCCGATCCGAAGGAATGCAGCGAGCACATCATGCTCGTCGACCTGTCTCGCAACGACCTGAGTAAGGTGTGCGTGCCGCAGTCCGTGGAAGTCGTGCAGCTCATGGACATCAAGCGTTTCAGCCACATCATGCACATCTGCTCGACGGTCACCGGCAAGGTCGACCCCTCGCTGACCGCATTCGATGTGTTCAAGTCCGCGTTCCCGGCCGGCACGCTGTCTGGCGCGCCTAAGCCGCGCGCAGTCGAAATCATCGACGAGTTGGAACCGGCCGACCGCGGCATCTACGGCGGCACCGTCGGCTACTTCGATTTCTCCGGCAACATGGACATGGCCATCGCCATCCGCACCGCGTTCCTGCGCGACCATGAGGCGAGCGTGCAGGCCGGTGCCGGCATTGTGCTCGACTCCGTGCCCGCCACCGAATGGCAGGAGACGCGCAACAAGGCCGAGGCCAGCGTCGAATCCATCCAGATCGCCGCCCAGTTGCGCGAACTGTAACGTTCAACGCATAGCGATGCCCCCGCTGACAGAAGTTGTCGGCGGGGGCATCGCTGTCTGTACGTTAGTGGGTTTCGCCCATGATGTCGGTGGCGTCGGTTTCGGTGCTCACAGCGGCTTCGATGGCAGCTTCGATACCGTGCGCCATGGTCGCGATCACCATACCGGGCGTCGCATTCTTCACCTTGCCGATCAGTTGCGCGGCTGCGTATGGACGCATGAGCGTCGGCTGAGCCCGGTCGGCATGGTGTTCGCTATGATGGACAGTCGGACTTTGGTAAGAGACAGTATTCGTAACAGGCAAGTAGGTTATTCATGGCTATTGAGGTGCAGGGACTTGAAATTCAGATCGGCGCGCGCACGCTGCTTCACCCCACCAACTTCCATGTGGCCAAGGGAGACAAGATCGGTCTGGTGGGCCGCAACGGCGCCGGCAAGACCACGCTGACCCGCGTGATCACCGGCGACATGCTGCCCACCGCCGGCAAGGTGCGCGTCTCCGGCAAGCTCGGCTACCTGCCGCAGGACACGCATGCCTCCGATCCCACACAGACCGCGCTCGACCGCATGATGAGCGCGCGCGACATCGCCACCATCATCAACCGCATCCGCAAGGCCGAAAAGGATATGACCGACCCGGATCCGGACGTGATGAGCAAGGCCATGACCCGGTACGACAAGGCCATGCAGGACTTCGACAAGGCTGGCGGCTACGCGGCCCAGTCCGAGGCGATCTCCATGGCCGCCTCGCTCGGCCTGCCGCAGGAGGTCATGGAGCAGCAGCTCGGCACGCTCTCCGGTGGCCAGCGCCGCCGCATCGAGCTGGCGCGCATCCTGTTCTCCAATGCCGACACCCTGATCCTCGACGAGCCGACCAACCACTTGGATGCCGATTCCATCGAATGGCTGCGCGGCTACTTGAAGAAGTACGAGGGCGGCTTCCTGGTCATCTCCCACTCCACCGAACTGCTGGACGAAGTGGTGAACAAGGTCTGGCATCTGGACGCGCAGCTCGGCCAGATCGACATGTATTCGCTTGGCTGGAAGGCCTACCTGCACCAGCGCGTGGTGGACGAGGAGCGCCGCCGCCGCGAACGCGAAGTGGCTGAGAAGAAGGCCGACCGTCTCATGAAGCAAGGCATTCGACTGCACGCCAAGGCCACCAAGGCCGTGGCGGCGCAGAACATGATGCGCCGTGCCGAAAAGCTGCTGGAAAACACCTCCGAGGCGCAGAAGGCCGAGAAGGTGGCGGACATCCGTTTCCCCGAGCCCGCGCCCTGCGGCCGCACGCCGATCATGGCCAAGGATATTTCCAAGGCCTACGGTTCCAACATCGTGTTCGCCGGCGTGAACCTGGCCATCGACAAGGGCTCGCGTGTGGTGATCCTCGGCTACAACGGTGCCGGCAAGACCACCACGCTGCGCCTGCTGGCCCACATCGAGGAGCCGGACACCGGTTCCGTGGAATACGGTCACGGCTGCAAGATCGGCTACTTCGCGCAGGAGCACGACACCTTGGATCTGAACGCCACCGTGTTGGAGAACCTGCAGCATGTGGCGCCCGAGCTCGATAACACGCAGGCCCGTTCGATTCTCGGCTCGTTCCTGTTCTCCGGTGACGACGCGATGAAACCGGCTCACGTGCTTTCCGGCGGTGAGAAGACCCGTCTGGCTCTGGCCACGCTGGTCACCTCGCGAGCCAACGTGCTGCTGCTCGACGAGCCCACCAACAACCTCGACCCCGCTTCCCGTGAGGAGATTCTGAAGGCCATTGCCAAGTATGAGGGCGCCATCGTGCTCGTCACCCACGATGAGGGCGCCGTCGAGGCGCTCAACCCCGAGCGCGTGCTCCTCATGCCCGACGGTGACGAAGACCTCTGGAATGATTCGTATCTCGAACTCGTAGCTGAAGAATAGTAGTAAACTCGTAGCCGAAGAATAGTAGTAGGAGAGGTCTGCCATGCCAACCACAACAGGTAAGAAAATCGCCATCGTCACCGGCAGCGCGCTGGGCTTGGGCTACGAGCTCGCCAGCCAGCTCATCGCCAACGGCTGGCTGGTGGCCGGTGTCGACTTCAATGCCGAACGTCAGGCCGAACTGACCGCGCAGTGGCCCGATGACTCCTACCGCGCCTTCGTCGGCGACATCACCGACGAAGCGTTCGTGAAGGAATCCGTGGCGGATATCGCCACGCTCGGCCACATCGATTTGCTCATCAACAACGCCGGCCAGCCTTCGTTCAAGGTGCCCACCGCCTACGAGGCCGCCGACGTCGACAAATGTCTCAAGGGACTCAAAGGCATGATTCTGTGGACGGTGGAAACCCTCAAGGCCTGCGGCGAGCAGAACGTGAAAATCGCTCAGATTATGAGCACCGCCGCCACACGCGGCAACGCGAACGAAAGCGTGTACTGCGCCACCAAGTGGGGTGAGAAAGGCTATACCAAGAGTCTGCAGGCCGCATACAAGGGCACCAGTGTCAAGGTGGTCGCCGTCTATCCGGGCGGCATTGATACCGCTTTCTACCGTGACAGTCGCGACTACGTCTCCGAGGCCAAGCAGCACACCTTCATGCAGCCCGGTCCGCTGGCCGAAGTCATCCTCTTCAACCTGATCAACGAGGCCAACCTCACCGTCACCGACATCGAGATCAACCGCAACAGCTGAGCCTGCTAGTCTGAGATTTCAGCGCCTTGGTACATACTTGGTGCCAAGGCATTTCGCGTGTGGAGAGCGAATGCACATCAGTGACGATGAGTTTGAACGGGCCATTGAACAGGTGTTGGATGATTTGCCTGAACGGTTTGCGCGGGTGCTGGAGAATGTCGGCATCGTCGTTGCGGACGAACCCAATGAGCGCGAACTGGCTACAATGAGCAATCCGTGCGGTGAGCTGCTCGGACTGTATGAGGGCATACCCGTCACGAAGCGAACTACGGGCTACAGCGGCGTGATGCCGGACGTCATCACCCTGTTCAAGGGGCCGCATGAACGCGTATGCTCAACGCAGGCCGAGCTGCGCCAACGGATCCGCAAAACCGTGTTGCACGAGATCGGCCATTTTTTCGGCTTCGATGACGAGTATCTGCACTCGCACGGCTACTGAAGCGATGCTAGTTTCACTAGTGGGGAGCCGTCACTGCCGTATGTTGCCAGGTCTACTGCAAGTGGTGCAACGCGCGGATGATGGCGCAACGGTCCTCGACGGTTCCCTCGTTGGCGCACATGGTGGCGTACCAACGCGGATTGCGCAAGGTCTCGGTGCCGGTGGCCTCATCCGTGGCGACGAGCGTGTGCAGATCGTTGGCGTACTGGAAATGCAGGTGGCTGAGCAGCCCGCCCTCGGCGAACGCCTTGCGCGAAGGCAGCGGATTGATGGCAAGTAGCCAGCGGAACGGGCTGTCTTCGGCGGCCGGATCGGTGGTGTGGAACACGAAGGTGGGGGAGCCTTCGAGACCGTGCTCGATGACATGGTCGATGGTGTATTCGTAGGTGTCGAGGCTGGTGTCGTCCTCGGCGAACCATTCGATGGCGAGCGCGGCATCGTCCGTGGAGCCGGATTCGGCGGCCGGCTCGTTCACACGCCAGTAGCCGATATGGATGATGTTCTCCGGGCTGGTGGTGGAGCAAGCCATCGACCAGAACGTCCTGATGCCGCGCGCGGCCATCGGGGCCATCTTCGGGTTGGCGAGCACCGCCTGCTCGGCGGCTTCCCAGGTCTGCTGGATGGCGGCGTCATCCGAATCAATGTAATGCTCGAAGCTTTCCCATTCACCGAGCCAGTCGGTGATGTCGAAGGCCGTGGAATCCGTGGTGTTGCTGGCGGTCATTGCGCGTTCCTTTCATGGGTGGATGCGGTGGCGAAATTGGTAGAGGCATTAGGGTTGGGGCTGCTGGCATCTGGGTTACTGGCATGCGAGCCGTTGTTCCCGGAATCGTCGGCGCCAAGATTGACAATGCGGTCGCACCAGCCGGCGGCGAGCTCCTCATCGTGGGTGACCACGAGAATCGCCTTGCCTTGGCTCGCCAGTTGCCGCAGCAGTTCGCCGACCTGCTCCATGTGGTAGCGGTCGAGTCCGCTGGTGGGCTCGTCAAGGATGATGAGGTCCTTGCCGCACATCAATGCCGAGCCGATGGCAACCCGCTGCTTCTGCCCGCCGGACAGGCTCATCGGATGCCGTTCGACGAACGCTGCAAGGTCAAGATCGGCCATGACCTGATTGGCTTGAGCGGTGATGCCGGCATCCGTCTCGTCGAGTCCGATGAGCAGTTCCTCGCGCACGCTGTCGGAGAACAGTTGGTAGTTGACATCTTGCATGACCAGGAATCCGGCGCGGGTCAGGTCGCGCGGTTTCGCGGGCACGCCGTTGAGCTCGATGCGGCCCGAAACAGGCTTGATGAGTCCGGTCAACGTGCGCACGAGCGTGGTCTTGCCGCAGCCGTTGTTGCCCATGAGCCCGGTGATTTCGCCGGCACGGAACCGCAGGTCCGGGATGGCGCGGGTGAAGCCGTCCTTGCCTTTGTATCCGATGGTGAGGTTATGGGTGCCGAGCAATGCCGAAGTGCACTCATCCGCGGCCGGGCTTGAAGCCAGCGTCGCAATCCGGTGCCGATACGGTTGCAGGTCCAATGCCCGCAATCCCATGGCGGCCACGCAGCCGGGGGAGAGGGACAGGAATTCATCGGCCTCGTAATCCTGCACGATATGCCCGCCGTCGAATACCACGTACCGGTCGGCCACGCCGTTGAGCCATGCGAGTCGGTGTTCGGCGATTACGATGGTGAGCCCTTCGTCCTTCATCTGCTCGATCATGGCGCGCATGTCCGCGATGGCGTTCGCGTCGAGATTGCTGGTCGGCTCATCCAATACCACGAGCCTGGGCCCCAGCATGGTGGCCGCCGCCACGGCGATGCGCTGCTTTTGGCCGCCTGACAGGTGGAAGATGCTGCGATGCAGCAGATGCCCAATGCCAAAGCGCTCAGCCACGGCCGTGATACGACGATTGATGTCCTCGGCCGGCAGCCCTATGTTTTCGGCCGGGAAGGCGAGCTCGTCGGTGACGTTCGCGTTGAAATACTGGGTTTTCGGGTTTTGGAACACGCTGCCGACCAGCGGGGTGAGCCGGTCGATCGGCACGGTCTCCACATCCAGCCCGCACGTGGTCTGGTTGCCGGCGAACGCACCATGGAAGAATGAGGGGATGAGCCCGTTGGCAACGCGCGTATAGCTGGTTTTGCCGCAGCCGCTCGCCCCGCACAGCACGATGCACTCGCCTGCGGGCACGGTCAACGTGATGTCGCGCAATGCCGGCTCTGCGGCATGGTCATAGGTAAAGGAGATGCCACGGGAGGCGATGGTTCCCGCAGACGTGTCGAGTGGGCCACCCTTGCCGGTCCCAATAATGGCAGTTGCATTCGGCTGCGATTGGTTGCCACCCATCAGATCACCCCCGCGATATCGAGCGCGAGCGGCAAAGTGACCACAATCATGACCAGCCAGTCGACCACGGTCATACGGATCAGCGTGCGCGAGGTGTGCTCGCCCTCACGCCCGAGCCCCTTGGTCAGTGCCGCCACCGACAGGTCCTGTGCCACATTGGTGGCGTTCATCAGCAGCGGAATCAGAATGTATTCCAACGATTGGGCCGGGTGACGAACCAGCCCCCAGCCGCCGGAGGCGATGCCGCGCAACGCCATCGCATTGCGAATCTGCCGGTAATCCTCGGCGATGGTCGGGAAGAAGCGGATGACCACCACACAGGGAATCACCACGGCCTCAGGCACGCGCATACGCCGCATCGCGCAGATGAACGCGCTCGCGGACGTGGTGGTGAACGTATACGCGCCGGTGATGAAACAGGGCAGCATCATCGTGACGCCCACGGCCAGCGCGGAGACCACATGCAGCCACGGCAGTCCCAGGGCATCGGGGTCGAGCATTCCCAGCGCGGTGAGTACTGCATAGGTCACGCCGAAGTTCAACGCGGTTCGCCATCGGGCGGCCGCCAGCAGGGGCAGCAGGAACAGCACGACCATGACGATTTGCGTGGCGAGCCCTACGTGGAAGAACAGCATGAGGTTCGCCACCAGCAGAAGGTAGAGTTTCGCGCGCGGATCGAGCGTCCGGCGGGCAGGATTCATCAGGCGATACCGGCCTTGATGAAGTGCTTCTTCATCATGCGCTGGCCGAACCAGCCGCCGAGAACCGCGCACACCAGAATCGCGATCATCGAGATGAAGAACGTGCCGGTGTTGATGTTGGCGAATACGCCGTCGATGTAGGCTGCGTCCTTGCCGCGCGCCTGCAGGCTCGCCACGTAGGCGTCCTTCATGAACCACAGGGGCAGGATCGGGCCGGTCAGGCCGTAGGAGAACACCACGTAGCTGACGAGCAGTAGCGCCTTGCTCTTATACTTGCCGGCGCGCGCGATGAGGTCGGCCGCCACCGGGAACACGATGCTGGCGATGAACGAAAGCACGAAATGCCCGGAGATGAACAGGAACAGTCCGATGATCACGCCCATGACGGTGATGCCGCCGAATTTGCCGAGGCGTGCGGCCAGCAGCATGTACACGCAGCCGGAGATGAGGGCCGTGATGGCGGGCAGGAAGATGGAGCCGAAGCCGCCGGTGAACAGGGTGCTCACCAGTGTGGCGATGCACACCATCACGAAGTACAGGGCCGCAAACACGCCGATGGTGATGAGGTCGGAGACCTCCAGTTTGCCGGATTTGGCGGGCTTGTTGAGCTGGTCAGAGGTTTCGGCGGGCGTGTTCGGTGCGGTCACGATGTTTTCCGTTTCGTATGCATTGACAATATTCCTCTCGCCAATCTAACGATGATTTCCCGCAAAGGCAATAGTCTGTCTGTGATTTTTAGCATGGCTTGGCGCCCCTCCCTGTGGGGGGCGAAGGACGTGGCGCGGGCGGGGTGTGGTTCGCGGCTATCGGCTAGTATGGTGCGGTCACGACAGAGGGAGGCATGCTGTGGCCGATGTGATGCGGGAGCTGGAACGGCTGCGACCGGTGTATGAGACGGGCGTCCTGCGGTTGCTGTTGCGCCAGAACGCGATGCTGTACGTGTCGCTGCTGCGTTCCACGTTCGACCCGCTCACCGGCGAGCTGCCGCGCGAGACCGTGGAGGAGCGGTTCGCGCAAAGTCTGAACGCTCTGGCCGACGCCGGCGAATATGCGCCGCGCGAGGACCAGACCTTCGCCGAGGCCGCTCATCAGATCCTCGCCGACCTGACCCGTGAAGGCGAAGGCGACTACGCCTGGCTCGCCAACTCGCATGATGCGGCCTCACACCGATTCCTCTACCGTTTGACGGCCCGCGCCCACCGCGCCATCGAGGCGCTGAGCAGGCTCGAAGACGAATCACGCGCCCTGTCCGGCGCGCAGGCCAACAGCATCATCATGGAAATCGAGCACGCGCGCATGCAGCTGACCGCCGACCCCGGCGAGCGCATCAAACTCCTCAACCGTGAAATCAAGGAACGCAAGCACGAGATCAAACGCATCCAACAGGGCAAGCAGCATGCCACGCTGAGCGAAGCCCAGGTGGAGGACGTGATCGCCGTGATCCACAACACGCTGCGCGGCGTGCCCATCGACCTGCGCGAACTCGTGCTCGACGAGCGGGACAACGGCGACGCCTTGCGCCGGCGCATGCAGGCCGGCGACATCAGCGTGGACGAGAACCTGACCCGCTACCACGATGAATACCGCCGCTCGTTCAGCGAATCAGACAGCGGCCGCCGCTTCGAGGACGCCTTCCAGGTGATCATCACCGACGAGGGCCGCCAGCAAATCGACGAAGCCCTGCGCGCCATCGCCAAAACCCCGTATCTGGCCGGCGAATCCGGCGTGCTGCTCGGCCAGATCCGCGACGAACTGGCCCGCATCTACGACGGCATCGAAGCCGTGCGCCGCCAGATGCGCGTCTCCGACGAGGCGATCAGCCGGCTCGTGCGCCAGCAAACCGACACTCGCTACCGTACGATGCTCACCCGCTTGAACCGACTGTACGCGCGCCTCAACGCGGATGCGAAAACCCATATGGGAGACGCCTCGCGCCCGTACGACACGGCCACCTCGGACGCGCTGTTCGCGCCATTGCCGATGCGCCCGGCCAAATCCATGACCCGCGCCACCGCACCCGGCCTGAGCGACCTCGCCGCCGAAGCCCCGCAGTCGACTCCGGTGGCCGATCTGCGGGACATGGTCAACAGCGGCGGCCCCCGACTCCTGCGCATGGTCAGCCTCATCCGGCGCAACCCGGTGACCGTTGACAGGTCCGATGACAGGCCCGGCGCAACCCTCGTGGACATCGCCGCCAGCTTCAACCGGCTGCCCGAAAGCGAACGCCGCGAAAGCGAGATCGTCGGCTTCCTGGGCGGGCTGGGAGCCGTAAGCGGCAACGCCATCGCCGACGAGCCGTCCACTGACGGCGTCGGCGTCGGGGTCGACAGCGACATCGCCACCGAGCCGGCCCCGGCGCAGCGCGGCGATACCGCGACCTGGCATTGCGTATCGATCGACGGCGAGCCCCGGAACTGGATCACTAGACCGGTGCTGGCCGACATGGACGAGCTGAGCATCATTGTGGAGGAAGGATGACCGTGGCCGAGGAACACGAGGAACACGAGGAGCATATGGACAACGCCAACCCGTACGCCCTGTTCGAAGGCGACACCGGCGACATGCCGGCCGAGGCACGCATGGCCGCCATCGCCCTCAAACGCGACCGCTATATCAGCGGGCCCACCTACGACACCGTGCTCGACAACCGCGACGCCGTCGTACGCTCCCTGAACAACGACCTGCTCGACTTGGTGATCAACGAACGCTACCGCATCATATACGCCACGCCCGTGGCCGGCGACGACGTGACCCTGCGCTCGCTCAAAACCCGTGTCAGCCTCAAACGCGAGGAGGCCGCGCTGCTCGCCTTCCTGCGCATCCGCGTCCTCGAATACGAGAACGTGCACGCCGACCCCGCCGACTGGCTCGTCAGCTTTGAGGAGATCCGCGCCGCGCTCGCCACCGGCGCCGGCTATCTGGCCGCCCGCAACGACGAGGAAGGCGTGGCAAAGCAGATCGGCGCCATCGTCTCCGCGATGATCACCTACGGGTATTTGGTGCGCCTGGACGACGAAGCCATGTACCAGATCACGCCGCTCGTGCCCGTGGTGCTCGACCGCGAACTGGCCGACACCTGGCTCGACGTCGCGGAACACGGCGACGGCGACACGGAAGATGACGATGACGACGAGAAGGGAGCCGAATGATGCAGGCGACAGACGTGCAGATGATCGCGGACCGGTGGATGCTGGAATCCCGCCGACTCATCAACTGGGGCTCCTATGAGGGCTACCACGAATTCCGCCCCTCCACGGACCACAAGCTGCCGGTGACCCTGCTCGCCGGCGCCAGCGAATCCGGCAAATCCACGCTGGTCGACGCGCAGATCTCCCTGCTGTACCCAACCGGTACGCCGTTCAACAAGGCCTCGAACTCCGGCCGCTCCGAACGCAGCGACTACACCTACCTGCGCGGCATGGTCGGCGTGGGCAGCACCGAAACCGGCGACGAGCCGCTCTACCTGCGCGGCCGCGACGAGAACGGCGCACCGCAACCCGTGTGGGGCGCCATCGTGGACACCTATCGCAACCAGACCACCGGCCAGGTGCTCTCCTGCGCCAAATTCCTCTACCTGATGCCCGGCGACGGCCGCGGCGACGTGCGCCGACAGTACGTGGTCTGGGGCAAGCCCGTGGACCCCAGGCGCATGGACCAATACCGTGACGCCCCGTTCACGCCGGCCCAGCTCAAAGCCACCTACCCCGACTGCCTCACATTCCCCAGCGCCGAAGCGTTCCACACACACATCTGGAGCGCAATGGGCCTGAGCGAGGCCGCCTGTCGACTGCTGCACAAGATCCAGTCCGCCGACGCGCCCTCCCGGCTCGACGACATCTTCAAACAAGGCGTGCTCGGCGTGCCCGAAGCCCTGGACCTGGCCCGCACCACGGTCGAGGACTACGAACGTTACGACGAGAACTTCCACGCCATGGACGAGAAGACCCGCCGCATGGACACGCTGCGCGGCATCCAACAGGCCTACGGCGAATACGCCGCCGCACGCGGCAAGGCCCGCGCCTTCGAACCGGTCAAGCCGGCCGTCGACGGCACGGTACCGGCCGTGCTGCGCGACTGGGCATTGGCCCGCATGCGCGGCGAAGTCGCCGTCCAACTGCCCGCCGACCGCGCCGAACAACAGAACAGCGAGGCGGAAGCCAAGCTGCTGCGCCGCCGAACCGAAGACCTGCGCACCCGTCTCGACATGATCCGCGGCCAGATGCAGGGTCTGGACGGCGGCAACCTGACCCGACTCGAACTCGAACTCGACCAGGCCCGCCGCACCCTCGAAGACGTGCAAGCCAACCGAACACGAATCGAACAAACGTTCGCATCCATCGGCGAGACGCTGCCCGGCGACGAACAAGCCTGGAACGAACGCCGCATCAACGCCGTGAACTTCAAACGCGAATACAACAAACGAGACGGCGAATGCGAGGAAGCCCTCACCGCCGCCATCAACGCGCGGGCCGGCGCACGCGGCGACCTCGAACGACTGCAACGCGACTTCGACCGGCAACGCTCCCAGCGCACCCGCATCTCCCAGCAGATGGACGAAACCCGCGCCATGCTCTGCCGCGCCACCGGACTCGCCCCCGCCGAACTGCCGTACGTGGCCGAACTCATGGACGTGAACGAACACGAGGAAGACTGGCGTCTCGCCATGAACGTCGCCTACGCGCCCATCGCCCAGACCATCCTCGTCGACAAGCGCCACGAACAGGGCTTCGCCGCCAAAGTCAGCACCATCGACCCGCGCACCATGCCCCGACGCACCTGGCAGTTCGTGGACACCGCACGCCACTACGACGACACCGGCGCGCACGCGAACATACTCACCGGAGAACAGGACGGCGACTGGTTGTCCGGCAAACTGCGCTACCGCGACGACTCGCCCTTCGCCGACTGGCTGCGCTCGCAGACCCAGGACGAACGATTCGACGCCCTATGCGTCACCGCCATCGACGACACCGACCGCACCAACCGTCAGGTGCAGGCCGACGGTCAGATCAAATCCGGCGCACGCGGCCAGCACGGCACCAAAGACCGCGCCCAGGTCATCGGATTCGTCAACGAAACCTACCTCAACGCGCTCGCAGCGCAGGTCGACGCCGCCCGCAACGCGCTCAGCCAAGCCGACACCGACTACACGGCCGCCAAAACACAGTCCGATAACCTCCACCGCGAACTCGAACTGGCCAACCAGCTCGCCTACACGTCATGGGAACGCATCGACATCGCCGGCGCGCAACGGACCATCACGGACACGCAGGACGCCATCGCATCCATCAAAAACGATCCCAAACTCGCCGAACTCGCCAAACAGCGCGACGAACTGAACGCCGAACTCGACCGTGTGGAACGCCAGCGCATCGAATCCGACCAGGCCGCGGCCCGCGCCGGCAGCGCCGTCGAAGCGGCGCTCATCTGGCTGCGCGACCATGCCGCCACCGGCACGACGGACACCGCCGGTGCCACCGCCGACAATGACGATGACGCCGCTTCCGGCCCGCTGCCGGACGAAGTCACGGCGGCGCTCGCCGAATCCTACGACAACCGATTCGCCGGGCTGGCGGACGCGGCCATGCGCGCGCACATGATCATCGGCGCGGGCGCGGCAGGAACGCAGGCGCCGGGGGAGAGTTTCCCCGAACGCACCATCGCCGGCATCGGCAAGGACATGACCTCCCGCATCAATCTGCTGAACGGCCAGGCCGACGCCGCGCGCACCGGCGTCGAATCGAAAATGAGCACCTACATCGCGCTCTACGCGGCCGACGACGACTCGCTGACCGCCAGCGTGGAGGACTACCGGTACTATCTCGACGAACTCGCCAGCCTCACCCAGCTGGCCGCGGTTGCCGCCACCGACGCCGAATACCGGCGCTGCCTCGAACAGCTGCTCAGGAGCTTCCTGACCATCAAACGCGCCATCGACACGGATGCCAGTGACATCCACGACCAGCTTGACCGCATCAACGCCATGCTCAAAGGCCAACAGTTCGGTCCCAAGCACGGCAGCCTGTCCCTGCACGCGGACGTGCGCCGTCCCGAGCGCGCCTTCTGGACGCAGCTCATCCGCGTCATCGGCACCCTGAACGATTGGAAATCCGCCGACGTCAACGATTCCGACGCCTCGCGCAAGGCCTTCGCGGCCTGTGCGCCGATGGTCGGGCTGCTGCGCGCCGAACTCGCGCAGGTCAAGGACACGAACGGCGTGAAAAGCTACGGCGCCCGCAATCTCGACCCGCGCTGCCGCTCGTCCTTCTACGCCATCGTGCATCATGCCGACGGTCCGGACGAACGCATCACCTCCACCGGCGGCCGTTCGGGCGGCGCCTTGCAGGAGCTCACCTCATTCGTATACGGCGCGGCGCTCATCTACCTGCTTGGCGGCGGCCTGACCAGCGAGCCCTCGTACACCACGCTGTTCCTCGACGAGGCGCTCATCAAGGCCGACGGCCGTTACACGCAGCGCGCCCTCACGGTGCTGCCGCGCCTCGGATTCCAGGTCATCGTCTCCGCCCCGGAAAGCAAGACCGGTGAAATCCTCGAGGTCTCCACCAAGGCCTACGTGACCTACAAGGACCCCGACACCGGCCTCACCTCCCTGCGCGAGGCCGTGCTGTACCAGAATGACATGGACGATGAATCATCGTCGGATATATTGAAGGATGACGGGGTTGCCGAATGAGCAGTCCCGGCGTCGCCGGTATTAAGACGATTCGGTTCGACTCGACGATGTTCGAAAGCAGGTGATGGGAACTATGGCCGGCATGAAAGACATCGCTGCGATCACCACATGCGTGAAGAAACATATGCGTTCACATATGTACGACATCGAACCGGCATGGCCGTTTCCCGTGCCGGTGGGATTGCCGGACCAAGCATTTTTGGAAACCAATGCGATTGCAGTGCATGACAACAACAATGAGATACGGCAATGGGCAAGCAAGAATGGTTGCGAAATCATAACCAAGCATCGCACCATAGGCACCTCTGTCGAGTTGATCTCCAAAGTCGTCGTTCCTGACGAATCAATAGCCATGCGTGTGGTTGGTCGTACGCTGGCGGCGGAATATCGCGAAGCGCACCGCCGCATAGCATGTCTGGTTGCTGCTTGTGACGTTGCTCCGGAAACAATCGAATCGGCCGCTCGCATGACAGGCCATGAACAGCCTGACGACTTCGATCTGCTTGTCAGCGCAGTTCGATATTTCAGGCATCATGACGTGACCGGTATGACGCCGCGACAGATTCCACTGACAGGATTCAGCGGCAAATGGCTGAATGAGTCAAAAACCAATCGTCGTAAGGCCATTTGCCGACTGCTCGGTGTCGAAACGTTGGGTCTGTCAAAACGGCCGACCGAACTGCGGTTCCGTTATCTCGATCCGGTCCGCGACGATGCTGAGCTCGAACGCATCATATGGTGTCCGTGGGAAGGCGAAGCGTTATCCGGCATTAAATATGCTGTCATCGTTGAGAACAAAGACACGTATCAGACTATGCCGCCGATTGCGCAGGGCATCTGCATATGGGGTTCTGGTCGCGCTGTAAGCGATGCTGTACCTGCGGTTCCTGCACTGCGTGACATGCGTATCGTGTATTGGGGTGATATGGATGCGGATGGACTGGAAATACTTTCGACATTACGTGAATCAGGTATCGAATGCGACTCCATCCTGATGGATTGCGATGCATACGATCGGTACCACAGATTTGGTACCGATCGTACTGAACGCAGCGCGAAGATTGCTATGCGGGAGCCTAAGCCGGCGCCCGGCCTTCAATCGGCGGAGCGACGTCTTTATGAACGACTGTGTGCTGACAAAACAATCGCTTATCGGCGTATCGAACAGGAACGCATTCCCATGCGTGATGCAGTTGACGAATTACGCAAGCTTGGCATCCCCGTGGAGTCCATTGAAAATCAGGATTTGCCGATTTAGGCTGAGTGATTGGGGATGTTGCCAAGAGCTAGAACGGCTTAGCTTTTTCTCGTCTCACATTATGCCTTCCGATTAATAATGCAACGGCATTGCATAGCTGCAAGGTCCGGCACTGCTATCCGATACTATCGAACTGTTGTTTTGCGTTGCGCGAGAAGGGACAAACATGGCAACCGCTTGGGGTGACGAGAGTGTGCGGAAAACCGGAGTTCCCTCGCCTATGTACTTGATGGGCGCATGCGTATGTGATGATACGGAAACCGAAACAAGGCAAAGATTGGCGTTGCTTAAGCCCAAAGGAGCAAGGAAATTGCACTGGCGAGACATGCGGCCATCATTGCGTGGCAAAGTCGTTGATGCCATGGCTGCAATGGACATTGATCATGTCATTGTGGCTGCGGTACCAATGAGCCAGTGGAATACCGCCGAACGCGCTCGCCGTAAATGTTTGGAACGTCTTCTGCCTCTGCTGGAAACAGAATACAACGTGGACACGCTTGTGCTTGAACGGCGCGAGATTTCACAGGACAGGAACGATATCCGTTTCATCGATGGATTGAGAAGCCGCAGATTTATCGGGCCAATTCGTGTCGAACTCTGTGCAGGGGAGACTGATGCAAGGCTATGGCTCCCTGATCAGCTGCTAGGAGCGTACGGTGATGCCCAGGCCGGTACTGGAAGATACGATGAATTCCTCGGCCATGTTCGAACAGTGTTCATCGACAGTGATTGATGTCCTAAAACCGTGTATACTTCATGGTAAGCCAACCCCGCTGGGGAAATGGAAGTGAGAGCCGGACGCCCCGAGTATCTTGGGGGCCGGCTCTTGCGTTTCGGTCCACTGATGGTCCGGAATTTTGCATACTATGGTTCGGTTTTCCGGCCTGACACGCCATCGAACAAGCGTTCGAATTTGGTCGTGTGTTCGGGTATCCTTGGGACAGATTTGGCGCGCGCATGACCGTGCGCGCGGGAACGGTGAGATGGAAGGTGGGGTGTGGCTGTGGCGGCAATGCAGACTGGCGCAAGGCGCGCAACAAGCGCAACGGGCGCGAAAACCGGCAAGGGCAAGAACGGTGAGGTCATCGTCGAAAAGGTGATGACCAGCGACTCCTTCCTGAGCCGGGAGATCAAAAAGGCGCCGCTGATTGAACACGATGGTTCGCTGGTAGCTGATATCTCGCACATCCCGAACGATCTCAAGATCACGATTCAGGGTGCGCGCGAACACAACCTCAAGAACGTCGACCTGGCGATTCCGCGCAATCGCATGGTCGTGTTCACAGGCCTGTCCGGTTCGGGCAAATCCTCGCTCGCGTTTGACACCCTGTTCGCCGAAGGCCAGCGACGCTACGTCGAATCCCTATCCGCCTACGCCCGCCAGTTCCTGGGTCAGATGGACAAGCCCGACGTTGACTTCATCGAGGGCCTGAGCCCGGCCGTCTCCATCGACCAGAAGACCACCAACCGCAACCCGCGTTCTACCGTCGGCACCATCACCGAAATCTACGATTACCTGCGACTGCTCTTCGCCCGCACCGGCATCCCTCACTGCCCTGAATGCGGCGAGCCCGTCGCCTCCCAGACCCCGCAGCAGATCGTCGACACACTGCTCGGCTACCCGGAGCGCACTCGATTCCAGATTCTCTCGCCCGTGGTCAAGGGCCGCAAGGGCGAGTTCGTGGACATGATCGAGCTGCTGCGCTCCGACGGCTACGCCCGCGCGCTCATCGACGGCGAGATGACACAGCTGTCCGACGACATCAAACTCACCAAGCAGAAGAAGCACACCATCGAGGTCGTGGTCGACCGACTCGTGGTCAAGGACGGTATCCGCCAACGTTTGACCGACTCGGTGGAAACCGCCCTCAAGCTCGCCAACGGCAGCATCATCATCGACTTCGTGGACGAGGAGGAAGGCAGCCCGGTCCGCCGCCAGCCGTTCTCCGAACACCGCAGCTGCCCGAACGGGCACACGCTCGAACTCGACGAGGTCGAGCCGCGCACCTTCTCCTTCAACGCCCCCTACGGTGCCTGCCCCGCCTGCACCGGTCTCGGCTTCAAACTGGAAATCGACCCGGACCTCATCATCTCCGACCCGGACAGGTCACTGGCCGACGGCGTCATCGAACCGTGGAGCGGCACCAAGATGACCTCCCAGTACTACGGCCACATCCTCGAAGGTCTGGCCAAGGAAATGGGCTTCTCCATGAAGACCCCTTGGAAGGGCCTGCCGGACGACGTCAAGCACGACATCCTCTACGGCCACGACTTCAAGGTCAACGTCTCCTACCGCAATCGCTGGGGACGCCTGCGCGAATACTCCACCGGCTTCGAAGGCGTGATCCGCACGCTCATGCGACGCCACGACGAAACCGATTCGCAGTCCATGCGCGAATACTACGAGTCGTACATGCGCGAAGTGCCCTGCCAGGTCTGCCACGGACGCCGCCTGAAGCCCGAAGTGCTCGCTGTCACCGTGGACGGAAAATCCATCTTCGACGTGTGCGACATGCCCGTCGTACGCGAACTCGCCTGGATCAACGGCCTGAAACTCGAAGGCTCGGCACAGCTGATCGCCGGCGAAGTGCTCAAGGAGATCAAGGCCCGACTCGGCTTCCTGAACGACGTCGGCCTCGACTACCTGACCCTCTCGCGCGCGGCCGCCACCCTGTCCGGCGGAGAAGCGCAGCGCATCCGACTCGCCACGCAGATCGGCTCCGGCCTGGTCGGCGTCATGTACGTGCTCGACGAGCCGTCCATCGGCCTGCACCAGCGTGACAACGAACGCCTCATCGAAACCCTGCACCACCTGCGCGATCTCGGCAACACGCTGATTGTCGTCGAACACGACGAGGACACGATACGCCGCGCCGACTGGGTGGTCGACATCGGCCCCGGCGCCGGCGAACGCGGCGGCGAAGTCATCTACTCCGGCCCCGCCAAGCACCTCATAGAAGCCAAGCGCTCCATCACCGGCGACTACATCGCCCACCGGCGAGAGATCGCCGTGCCCGCCAAGCGCCGCAAGATCCACAAGACCCAGGTGCTCAAAGTCGTGGGTGCCCGCGAGAACAACCTCAAGAACATCGACGTGAGCTTCCCGCTCGGCGTGCTCACCGTGGTCACCGGCGTCTCCGGCTCCGGCAAATCCTCGCTGGTCAACACGATCCTTTACCCGGTGCTCGCCGACAAGCTCAACGGTGCACGCATCGTACCCGGCCGCCACACGCGCGTGGAAGGCGTGGACCAGGTGCGCAAGGTGATCCACGTCGACCAGAACCCGATCGGCCGCACGCCGCGATCCAACCCCGCCACCTACACCGGTGTGTGGGACAAGATCCGCACCCTGTTCGCCAAGACTCCCGAAGCCCAGGTGCGCGGCTACGGCCCCGGCCGCTTCAGTTTCAACGTCAAAGGCGGCCGATGTGAGGCCTGCCACGGTGACGGCACGCTGAAGATCGAAATGAACTTCCTGCCCGACGTCTACGTGGACTGCGAGGTCTGTCACGGCAAACGATACAACCGCGAGACCCTCGAAGTCACGTACAACGGCAAGACCGTGGCCGACATCCTCAACATGCCCATCGAGGAGGCCGCCGACTTCTTCAAGGCGTACACCGGCATCTCCCGATACCTGAAGACCCTCGTGGACGTCGGCCTCGGCTACATCCGACTTGGCCAGCCCGCACCCACCCTGTCCGGCGGCGAATCGCAGCGCGTCAAGCTTGCCACCGAGCTGCAGCGCCGATCCGACGGCAAAACCGTGTACATCCTCGACGAGCCGACCACCGGCCTGCACTTCGAAGACGTGAACAAGCTGCTCAAGGTGCTGCAGTCCCTGGTGGACAAGGGCAATACGGTCATCGTCATCGAACATAATCTGGATGTGATCAAGGAGGCCGACTGGCTGATCGATCTCGGTCCGGAGGGCGGCGACGGAGGCGGCACCATCGTCACGCAGGGCACGCCCGAACAGGTTGCCGAATGCGAAGCCTCATGGACCGGCAAGTTCCTGAAACCCATGCTTTAGCCTTCCATTGCAGCTGACCTCGGGTGGGTTGGGGTGTGTGTTGCTGGACACGCTCCGGGCCGCTCAGGCCAAGTCTTTACGGTCCAGCAACACACACCCCAACCCACCCAATCCCTGATGATTGGCTTAATAGCGAGGAGGATTATGACGAACGATATTGAGCGGCATAGTCCGGATGAGTGGCGGAAGACTGCGGCGGCGTTAATGTCGGAAAGCGTAGCTGTGGGTGCCGGGGAAACGACGGCGAAGGTGAATGCGAATGGGGCACCTTTGCTGGGGGATTCTCGCGACCTGTTCCGACCCAAGACCTCGGATATTCCCGCCAAACCCGGTGTGTACAAATGGCGCGACGGGGAAGGGCGCGTCATTTATGTGGGCAAGGCAAAGAACCTGCGCAACAGGCTCACCAATTATTTCCAGCCGCTGTATCTGCTGCATCCGCGCACGCAGACCATGGTGCTGACCGCACGCAGTCTGGAGTGGACGGTCGTCGCCACCGAACTGGAATCACTGACGTTGGAATACACGTGGATCAAGGAATTCGACCCACGGTTCAACGTGCAGTTCCGCGACGACAAGACCTATCCGTATCTCGCGGTCAGCACGGGGGAGCGAATTCCGCGCGTGTGGGTCACGCGGTCGCGCAAACGGCGGGATACCCGGTATTTCGGCCCCTATGCCAAAGTGTGGGAATTGCGGCACAGTCTTGACCGGTTGCTGCGCACGTTCCCGGTACGCACCTGCACCACCAACGTGTTCCATAAGGCGCAACTGACCGGACGGCCATGCCTGTTCGCTTCCATCGGCAAATGCTCCGCACCCTGCGTGAACCGCATTGAAGCGGACGAACACCGGCGGCTGTGCGAACAGCTGGTCGGCGTGATGACCGGACGACTCGGACGGCCATACATCGCCCAGTTGACCCGCGACATGAAAGAGGCCAGCGCCGAACTCGAATTCGAGAAAGCCGCCCGACTGCGCGACCAGATCCAAATGCTGGAAACCGTGGTGCAACAGAACGCCGTCGTCTTCGACCAGGATGTGGACGCTGACGTGTTCGGCTTCGCCAGCGACGAGCTCGAAGCCTCCGTGCACGCTTTTTATGTGCGCGCCGGCTCGATTCGCGGCGAACGCAACTGGAGCGTCGAACGAGTTGAGGACATCGATGACGCCGACTTGATGGCCGACCTTCTGGTGCAGGTGTATTCGGACGCCGCCGGGGATAATCACCCCCAGTCGGCCGCGACCATCTCCACCAATCGCGAGGCCATCGGCTCCACACAAACCATCACGGCCACGGACGCTGTGGCACGCGCCCAGGCCACCCGAGAACGCAACACCCGTCAGGAGACCACCGGGCGCGCGGACCTGCTGGCACCCATCGCACCGGTACCGCGCGAAATCATCGTGCCCGTCGAACCGGCCCGCCGTGAGGAACTCGAAGGCTGGCTGACCAATCTGCGCGGGGGAGCGGTGACCATCCGTGTGGCCTCGCGAGGCGACAAGAAGCAGCTTATGGACCGCGCCAACGAGAACGCCAGCCAAGCACTGCAACGCAGCAAGATGAGCCGCATCTCCGACATGGGCGCACGCACCCAGGCCATGAACGATGTGGCCAAGGCATTGGGACTCGCGGAAGCCCCGCTGCGCATCGAATGCTACGACATTTCGAACACTGTGGGCGGTGCCTTCCAGGTGGCCTCCATGGTGGTGTTCGAAGACGCGATCGCCAAGAAATCCGAATACCGACGCTTCGCCATCCGAGGCAAGGACGGCAAAGGCGCGGTGGATGATCTGTCCGCGCTTTACGAGACGCTCACCCGCCGCTTCAAGCACGGCAACATCGCCGGCGACTCCGGCGAAAGCATCGACGCGGAACAGCGTGTGGCCTCGGCCGCCGGCAAGATGACCACTGCCGTGGCGGCGGAGACAATCGCTGCGAACGGTAACGACAATGGTGAGGGCGGTTCCGACATCAGTGGCAAGGGGCACGCGGTGCCGGTCGGAGTGCAGAACGATGCGCGGGAGTCCCCGCCCGACATCGTCCAGCAGAACACAAACCGGCATCACTTTGCCTACAAGCCGAACCTGGTGGTGGTCGATGGCGGCAAGCCGCAGGTCATGGCCGCCGCCAAGGCGCTTGAGGACTGTGGCGTGAACGACGTGGCCGTCTGCGGACTGGCCAAACGCTTGGAAGAGGTGTGGGTGCCGGACGACGACTATCCGATCATCCTCAAACGCCAGTCCGAAGGCATGTATCTGCTGCAGCGTGTGCGCGACGAATCCCACCGCTTCGCCATCACCTACCACCGCCAGCAGCGGCGCAAAGGCGCCCTGCGCAGCGCGCTCGACGAGATTCCCGGCATCGGCGAAAGCTACCAGAAGCGGCTGCTCAACCACTTCGGCTCGGTCAAAGCCATGCGCGAAGCCAGTGTCGAGGACTTCGAGAAGGTCAAAGGCATCGGCCACGCCAAAGCCGAAGCGCTGTACACCGCGCTGCACGAGCAGTGAGCCGGCCCGGTCCAGCAGCCCAGAGTAAATTTTCGGTTGCGGGGCCTGTGGTTGACATATTCGAAGCAAAGTGTCGGCTAGCATGGGAACAGACATCAAGGAGGGGATATGGCCAATCATCGTTGCGCTGTACTCGGCAAACCCGTCGCACACTCATTGTCACCCGTGCTCCACAACGCGGCCTACCGTTCGCTGAAACTCGACGATTGGCTGTACGACAAGCACGAGGTGGGGGAAGACGACCTCGACGCTTTCCTCAAAGGCCTTGACTCGACGTGGGCTGGCCTGAGCCTGACCATGCCGTTGAAGAAGACCATCCAACCGTACGGTGTTCCGGAAAATTTGTGGGCCAAGGAACTGAAGGTGGCGAATACCGCGGTATTCGACTGGAGCGTGGCTGCCGATGATCCCGCTTGGCCGAACGGCAAGCCGGGCATCAAGCTATACAACACCGATGTCATCGGCATCCAACTCGCCTTCGACCATGCCAATCGCGAACTCGGCGAACACCACACCGCGTCGAGAAGCGGCACCGCGCTGATCGTCGGCAATGGCAACACCGCCACTTCGGCGTTGGCCGCATGCTGCATGATGCCCGAAATCGGCCATATCGTCGTCGCCGCCCGTCACCCCGGAAAAAACACCGGGCTTAAACCAGTGGCCGAAAAGTTCGTCAACGTGCATAACCCGTACAACGAAATCGAATTAGGCGACGATCAGGCCCTGCTTGAGGCAGCCCGCAACGCCACCTATGTCATCAACACGATTCCCGGACACGCGGCCGACAACGTCGCGGATGCCCTCGCCAATGCCGGAACCGAGCCATTCTCCGGACTGCTGTTGGACGTGATCTACGATCCACGCCCCACCAAGCTCATGGAAGCCTGGCGCGCTCATGGCGGTCACGCCATCGGCGGCGAAGAAATGCTGCTGTACCAAGCTCTCGTACAGGTATTGCTGATGACCGGTATCTGGGATGACGACCCGCCCAGCGATGCCGACCAGCGTCTGCAGGACACCACCACCGAAGACGACCAGCTGGAGATCGCGATGCGCAAAGCTCTTGAGGAGGCGCTGTAATGAATCAACAGACAACGAACCGCGATACCGGCGAGGCGGCCGCCACGAATGCGCCGGCGAATTCCGCGACATCCACATCGACTCCGGACAACCAGCCGACCCCGCTTGATGCCTTCGAAGTGCTGCTCATCACCGGTATGTCCGGCGCAGGCCGCTCTCATGCCGCTGACTGCGTGGAAGACATGGGATGGTATGTGGTCGACAACCTGCCTCCCAAACTGCTTATCCCGCTTGTCGACATGATGACCACCTCCGGTTCCGGATCGGAGTCAGGCGTCCACAAGCTTGCCGCCGTCATCGACGTGCGCTCCAGCTATTTCGACGAGCTGGCCGCCGTGCTCGGCCATCTGGATGATCTCGGCGTCAAAACCCGTATTCTGTTCCTCGACGCCAGCAACGAAGTGCTCATCAAGCGCTACGAATCCGTGCGCCGCCCGCACCCGCTGCAGCACGGCAACCGACTGATCGACGGCATCCTTGAGGAACGTCACCTGCTGGAAGACCTCAAGGAACGAGCCGACTGGGTCATCGACACCAGCTCCCTGAGCATCCACCAGCTGTCCACCAAACTCTACGAGGCGATGCTCGGCTCCGGCCCCACCACCGTGGCAGTACACATCTTCAGCTTCGGCTTCAAATACGGTATGCCCATCGACGCCGATTTCGTGGCCGACGTGCGTTTTCTGCCCAACCCGTTCTGGGTGCCCAACCTGCGCGAGCTTACCGGGCACGACAAGCCGGTCGCCGACTACGTGCTTTCCAGCAAGGGAGCCAAGGAATTTCTCGACGCTTATGAGAAAGCTATCGAGATTGCGTTGGAAGGATACGCCCAGGAAGACAAGCACTACGTAACCATCGCCGTCGGCTGCACCGGTGGTCAGCACCGGTCGGTGGCGATGAGCGAAGAGCTGGCTCGCCGCTTACGCGCACATGGGCTCAACGTAACCGTTTCCGCGAGAGAACAGCACAAGCGTCACTCATCGTAAGCAGGCGTCGAGCGGTCATCGGGCAAGCGTTCGGTGACCACACTGCGAGAAAGCAGAGCCCATAATACGTATCAAACGGGTTCGCTTGTCCACCAGATTAGGTATCACAGAAAGCCGATGGCTTCCGACCGTGTGACAGCAGATAACGGCACGAAGCGCCTGAAGCATTGAGAAGAACGGGACTGTAGGAGGTAGATCTTGGCTCTTCTGGACGATGTCAAAAGCGAGTTGGCAGCCTTTGAAGGCGATTCGCCAGCCGCGATCAAGGCCCAAGCTGCGGCCATGATCCGTTTTGGCGGCGGTCTTCGACCGGTACAGAATACATACGTTATCCAAGCCGTATTCACCTCGCTTGACGTTGCAGAATGGCTGAAGAACACGTTGAGGAACACGTTCGGGCACGAAGCCGAGGTCAATCACCTCACACGTCAGACCCCGAACGGCCCTGTCGAGACCTACGTGGTGCTCGTCACCCGCAACGTAGTGGCCTTGGCTTTGCAGACCGGACTGGTCGACCGCCGCAAGCAGCAGGTCCGTGGACTGCCGTCTGAAGTGGTCAACGGATCCATCGCCCAAATCAAAGCGGCATGGCGCGGCGCCTTCATGGCCCGTGGCTTCCTGTCCGATCCCGGTAAGGCCAGCTTCCTGGAAATCGCTTGCCCCACGGAAGAGGCCGCCATGGCCCTGTGTGGCGTGGCCCGTCGTCTAGGCATCCAGGCCAAGCATCGCACGCTGCGTAGCTCCGAGCGCGTGACACTCAAGGATCCCGACGCCATCGAACGCATGCTCAAGCTCATGGGCGCCACCCGTTCGGCTCGCGAATGGACCGGCAAGCGTTCCGATGGCGAGGCCCGCGGCAAGGCCAACCGTCTGGCCAACTTCGATGACGCCAATATGCGCCGTTCCGCCAAGGCCGCCGCCGAAGCCAGCGAAAAAGTGCAGCATGCTTTCGAAGTACTCGGCGATAACATTCCGGACAACCTCCGTCAGGCCGGCCAGCTGCGCATCGATCACGTGGACAAGAGCCTCGAGGAGCTCGGCAAGATCGCCGAACCGCAAATCACCAAGGATGCGATTGCCGGCCGAATTCGCCGACTGCTTCAACTTGCCGAGAGGACGGAGAAGGCTCGCGCAGCCGAAGGCAAGTAACCCGACAATCCGATTTGCCGTGCCTATTCGGCAAAACGCGACAACGATGTGACAAAACACCGCATTCAGTCAGTAGACGAATGCGGTGTTTTGTTCCGGAATGCCTGTAATATGCAAAGTGGCAAAATTGGCCACTTTGACGTGCGATTCGTCAAGGAAAGGATATTCATGAAGACACTCAAGGACCTTGGAGATCTCAAGGGCAAGCGCGTTCTGGTTCGCGCTGATTTCAATGTTCCGCTGGACGGCACCACCATCACCGATGACGGTCGAATCAAGGCTGCTCTGCCGACCATCAAGACCCTGCGCGAAGAAGGCGCCAAGGTCATCCTCATGGCCCACCTTGGCCGCCCGAAGGGCAAGGTCGTTCCTGAGCTGAGCCTGGCCCCGGTTGCCGCCCGCCTCGGCGAGCTGCTCGGCGCCAACGTGCCGCTGGCCAAGGACACCTACGGCGAGGACGCTCAGGCCAAGGTCGCCGCCATGAACGATGGCGACGTTGTGCTGCTTGAGAACGTTCGTTTCAACCCGGAGGAGACCTCTAAGGACGCCGACGAACGCGCCGCTTACGCCAAGAAGATCGCCGCCCTCGGCGAGGCCTTCGTTTCCGATGGCTTCGGCGTGGTCCACCGCGCTCAGGGCTCCAACTACGACGTTGCCGCCGATCTGCCGGCCGCCGCAGGCCTGCTGGTCGAGAAGGAAGTCAAGGCCTTGTCCAAGGCCACCGAGAACCCGGAGCGTCCGTTCACCGTGGTGCTTGGCGGTTCCAAGGTCTCCGACAAGCTCGGCGTCATCGAGAACCTGCTCGACAAGGCCAACCGTCTGGTCATCGGCGGTGGCATGGTGTTCACCTTCCTCAAGGCCAAGGGCTACGAGGTCGGCACCTCCCTGCTTGAAGAGGACCAGCTTGAGAAGGTCAAGGGCTACATCGAGACCGCCGAGAAGAACGGCGTTGAGCTCGTGCTGCCGACCGACGTCGTCGTGAACGCCGGCTTCCCGGCCGGTGACACCCCGGTTGCTCCGGAAGTCGTTGCCGCCGACGCCATCCCGGCCGACAAGATGGGTCTGGACATCGGCCCGGAGTCCCAGAAGCTCTTCCACGACAAGATCGTCGACTCCAAGACCGTCGTGTGGAACGGCCCGATGGGCGTGTTCGAGGTTCCTGAGTTCGCCGCCGGCACCAAGGCCGTGGCCCAGGGTCTGGTCGACGCCACCGCAGCCGGTGCGTTCACCATCGTCGGTGGCGGCGACTCCGCCTCCGCCGTGCGCAACCTCGGCTTCCCGGAGGACGGCTTCTCCCACATCTCCACCGGTGGTGGCGCTTCCCTCGAGTTCCTCGAAGGCAAGGAGCTCCCTGGCCTGAAGGTGCTTGAGTAATCCATTTTCTAGCTCCCCTCCTTGAGGGGAGCTACGTTTTTTTTTAGAAGGGAAACATATGGCGTCCAAACGCATTCCGTTGGTGGCCGGCAACTGGAAGATGAATTTCGACCATCTTGAAGCCACTTACTTCGTGCAGAAGCTGGTATGGCTGTTGCGTGACGCTCACTTCGACTTTAAACGCTGCGAAGTCGCGCTTTTCCCCTCGTTCACGTCATTGCGCAGCGTGCAGGTGCTGGTCGAAGCCGACAAGCTCCATGTCGCCTACGGCGCACAATCCGTTTCCGTGACCACCCAAGGTGCCTTCACCGGCGATGTGTCCGCGGACATGATCGCCCATCTTGGCTGCTCATACGTCATCGTCGGCCACTCCGAACGCCGCAAATACCATCCTGAAGATGACGCCAATATCGTCGATCAGGTACGTGCCGTGCTCGCCGCCGGCATGCAGCCGATTTTGTGCGTCGGCGAAAGCTTCGAGGAACGACGTCAAGGCATTGAACTCGATTTCGCCGTGGGCCAGGTACGAGACGTCACCCGCGATCTCAACGAAGAACAAGCCGCCAAACTCATCGTGGCCTACGAACCTGTCTGGGCCATTGGCACCGGCATGGTGGCCACTCCGCAATCCGCCCAGGATGCCGCAAACGCCATCCGCAACGATTTGAAGACCACTTTTGGCACGAAGGTATCCGATAGCGTACGTATCCTGTACGGCGGATCGGTCACCTCGAAAAATGCGGCGGAACTCATTTCCCAGCCCGACGTTGACGGCTTCCTGATCGGAGGGGCGGCCCTGGACGTTGAGGAACTCGCCAAAATCGCTCGACTGGCACTGAAATCCACGAAATCACGGAACTAATACCACGGTTTTCCCGTGTGTGCGCTATGCTGGTCAACAGTCCAATCAATCCGGAGGTACCCTGTGACCGCTCTTAAGATCACGCTGCAAGTCATCGTCGTGCTGCTCAGCTTCGTGCTGACCCTGCTCATCCTTATGCACAAGGGCAAGGGCGGCGGTTTGTCCGACATGTTCGGCGGCGGTCTGACCCAGAACGCCGGTACTTCCGGTGTCGCCGAAAAGAACCTGAACCGTTGGACCGTTATCATCGCTCTGGTGTGGGTGGCCTTGATCATCGGCCTCGACATGATGACCAAGTTCAACCTCGGCTGATCGGCTTGCACGCCATATAGACTTGTCGCTCGCGACCCATGACCGTTACCGTCGGTCATGGGTCGTATGCGTTCTATCGAGTATTACGAAAGGACATCACCATGGTCACTATGAACCGCAACAAAGTCGTTATCGTCGGCACCGGCCGGGTCGGTGCCACCGCCGCCTTCGGCATCGTCACGCACGGCCTGTGCAATGAGCTTGTGCTCATCGACTGTTCCGCCGCCAAGGCCCTGGGGGAGGCCCGCGACCTCGATGATGGCAGCGAATTCCAGGACCGCCACGTCAAGGTGCGCGCCGGCGACTACGCCGACTGCAAGGATGCGGACATCGTCGTCATCACCGTGGGCCGCAAGCCGCCGGCCAACTCCAACCGCATGGCCGAACTCGGCTTCACCGTGGGTCTTGTGGGCGAAGTGGTCGACAACGTCATGGCCTCCGGTTTTGACGGCGTGATCGTCATGGTCTCCAACCCGGTCGACGTGATGGCTTGGTATGCCTGGAAACGTTCCGGTCTGCCTCGCACCCAGGTGCTCGGTACCGGCACCGCGCTCGACACCTCGCGTCTCAAGACCATCATCGGCGAAGAGACCGGCCTTGACCCGCGCAACGTGGGCGGCTTCGTGATGGGCGAGCACGGCGACTCCCAGTTCACCGCATGGTCCACCGTCTCGCTCGGCGGCAAGCCATTCGCCCGCTTCCTGGCCGACAACCAAGACCGTTTCGCCTCCGTGTCCACCACCGAAATCGAAGAGAAGACCCGCACCCGTGGCAATGAGATCGTCGCGGCCAAGGGCGGCACCAACTTCGGCATCGCCTCCACCGTGGCCGGCATCGTACAGACCATCCTGTGGGACGAACGCCGCATCGTGCCCGTCTCCACCCTGCTGGACGGCGAATACGGCGAACATGACGTGTTCCTCGGCGTCCCCACTGAACTGCGCGCCAATGGTGCCAACGAGATCGTCGAACTCGATCTGAGCGAGGACGAGCGGGCCAAACTGCACCATTCCGCCGAACTCGTGCGTGAACACTGTGAGGGGCTGCTGTGATTCTCGACGCCATCACGCCGAAACAACCCCGACTGCTGGTCGCCGACCTCGACGGCACGTTGCTGCACGACGCCGAGGTATTCGAGGACCGGTTCATTACCCAGCGCAGCATCGACACCATCAACCGCGCGCACGATGCCGGAATGCAATTCGCCATCGCCACCGCGCGGCCGGTGAGTACCGGTCTCCAGTTCGCCGAAAAACTGCCGGTGGACGCCGTAATCTATCTGAACGGCGCCCTCATCGATTTCGACCCGGCCCACTCCGACTTCGACCTGCTCACCTCAGGTGCCACGCCGGCCGATGAGAACCATTTGATCAAGATTGGCTTCTCCTCACGGCGTGCCTGCGAAGTCTGTCTGTTCCTGCTCGATCGCATGCCCGGCCTGAAGCTCGGCATCGTGATGAACGACGTGCGCTACACCAACTTCGATGTGCGCGTGTATTGGAAAACTCAGGCCTTCCAATACACGAACTTCCACGACGTGCCCGAAGGCGTGGCGGACAAAATCACCATCTTCCCCGAACCTGAACAGTGGAACGAGCTGCGTGCGCTGATTCCGCCGGACTTCGACATCTCCATCAGCGAAGGCGTGATGTGGATGCTCATGAACCCGCAGGCCAACAAGGAGCACGCGCTGCACCTGCTGTGCGAGCGACTGGACGTGCCGCTTGAACAGACAGCCGCCTTCGGCGACGACCTCATCGATATCAACATGATGAGCGAATCCGGCCGGGGCGTGGCCGTGGCCAACGCGAACCCCAAGGTGTTGTCCGTCGCCGACGAGATCTGCCCGTCCAACAACGAGGACGGCGTCGCCCAATGGATTGAAGCGCAGTTGGGTTGAACCGGTCGAGACTCGAGAACACGCCAAAATTGAACTTGTGTTGAACCGGGGGTATGCTTTGAACCGTTGTTCAAAAGATAAATTGAACTCCCGGTTGGAGGCATAAGGATATGAGCGTATCGGTGTTTGCGGAACGTCTGCGCAATGCGATGAACAGCAGGGGATTGAAGCAGGTCGATTTGGTGCACGCCGCCGAACATCGTGGCGTAAAGATGGGCAAGAGCCACATCAGCCAATATGTGGCCGGCAAGACCATGCCCCGCGAGGACGTGCTCGAATTCCTGGCCAGCGAACTGGACGTCGACACGAATTGGCTGCGCGGCGAGGAATCCACCACGCAATTGAACTCGGACGCATCCAACAGCGTCACGGACGGCGAACACGCCGCCACACCGCTTGCCATGGGTGCCGCCAAGCCCCAGACGGACAGCGAGATTCCCGTGGGCCGCCGCCGCACCTTCGGCAAATCGCACAAGCTCGACAACGTGCTCTACGACGTGCGCGGCCCGGTCGCCGACGAGGCGATGCGCATGGAGGCCAACGGCACCCACATCCTGAAATTGAACATCGGCAACCCGGCACCCTTCGGCTTCCGCACGCCGGACGAAGTCGTCTACGACATGGCCCACCAGCTCACCGACACCGAAGGCTACTCGCCGTCCAAGGGCCTGTTCTCCGCGCGCAAGGCCATCATGCAGTACGCGCAGCTGAAGAACATCCCGAACGTCACCATCGACGACATCTACACCGGCAACGGCGTCAGCGAGCTCATCAACCTGTCCATGTCCGCGCTGCTCGACACCGGCGACGAAGTGCTCGTGCCCTCCCCGGACTACCCGCTGTGGACCGCCTGCGTGAACCTGGCCGGCGGCACCGCCGTGCACTACCTGTGCGACGAACAGTCCGAATGGTATCCGGACATCGACGACATCCGCTCCAAGATCACCAGCAACACCAAGGCGATTGTCATCATCAACCCGAACAACCCCACCGGCGCACTTTACCCAAAGGAAGTGCTCCAGCAGATCGTCGACATCGCGCGCGAACACCAGCTCATCATCTTCTCCGACGAAATCTACGATCGCCTCGTCATGGACGGCCTGCAGCACATCTCCATCGCCTCGATGGCCCCGGACCTGTTCTGCGTGACCTTCTCCGGCCTGTCGAAATCGCACATGATCGCCGGCTACCGCATCGGCTGGATGATCCTGTCCGGCAACAAGCGCATTGCCAAGGACTACATCGAGGGCCTCAACATGCTCGCCAACATGCGCATGTGTTCGAACGTGCCCGCCCAGTCCGTGGTGCAGACCGCGCTTGGCGGCCACCAGAGCGTCAACGACTACATCGTGCCGGGCGGCCGCGTGCACGACCAGCGCGACCTCGTCTACGACATGCTCAACCAGATTCCCGGCATCACCGCCGTCAAGCCGAAGGCCGCGTTCTACATCTTCCCGAAGATCGACGTCAAACGCTTCAACATCCACTCGGACGAGCAGTTCGCGCTCGACCTGCTGCATGACAAGCACATCCTCATCAGCCACGGCGGCGCGTTCAACTGGCATCGCCCCGACCACTTCCGCGTGGTGTACCTGCCGCGCATGGGCATGCTGCGCGAAACCATGGGGGAGATCTCCGACTTCTTCAGCTACTACTGGCAGAGCTGATCCTTGGCGCAAACGAACACGCTCGATTGTTTCGTGATATGAAGGAGATCTTATGCCGGTGGTGTCGCGTCGTGCGCAGGAAGCGCTGTATCCCAGCGATCGCGCGAACCGCGGCATGGTGGTCCGCGCTATGCCAAGGTGAAGGCGATGACGAAGGCCGTGGCGGACAGTGCGGTTGCCAGGAGCAGATAGCACACGGCGGCTGAATTTCGAGAGCCATCGGCATTGGCAGCGTTACCGCCGTTATTTGCGTTGCGTGCAGCCAACGTGATGGCCGTAATCGCCGAAAGCAGGGAGAACAATGGCAGCACGCACAACACGACGGTCAGCAGTCCCAAAGCTTCATGGCCGATGCAATAAGCGACAAGACCTGCATTGTCAGTTGCCGATAGCGCTGGGCAGAAATCGGTGTGTCTACCAGTGTTGTAGCTGTAGGTAAAGAACGTGATACCTGACCAGAACAGGGCAACGGGAACAGAGCAATTGCGTATGGCGGATGCGTTGATGCTGATGGTGTGGAACAGGTCGTGCAAGGAGGTAGCCCGTATACCACTGCGTTCTGGCGTGATTCGATTACTGTTGTTTTGCGAGTCGATGGTAAGAGAGGCGCATTGCACCAGCGCATATGCCGCAAGTCCAAGTCCGCAAGCGATGGTTGCGCCGCCGCTGAAGTTGACCTCGTCGGATACTGAATATTCGGTGACGAATACCGGCATCACGCCAATCTGCCATACGAACAACAGTCGCGCGATTCGTATCCAACCGTTGCTCAGATATGAGGTGACTATGGCGTGCACCAGCCACGTCACCGCATACATCGCCCACAACGTTACAATCTTGGTATTCGCACTCAACACCAATATGATCGCAACAGCCACTGCCGCAATAAGAACACTAAACACCGAACAGAGCCGATGGCGCGAAAAGCCCTGTACTCCCGCAACAGTCAGACAGAGAATCGCGACAACACTCAGCGCAGTCACCGTCATAAACCACAGTGGTGAGGTGACGCAGGCTCCATAATCGTCAGTTGCTTGGCCCGAGAGATAGTAGGTCATTCTGCCAATCGCCGGACAATTCGGATGCAACATCATGCCGCCCCAAATGCGCTCATATAATGGCGCGAACGATACACCGGCACCACTGAGCGTCGCAACAACCGCCATCACCATGGCCGGAATCAGCCCAAGCTCGCGATTCCGGCCGGTTTCCGCTATCTGTCTATCACTGGTGTCCATGACTCACCCCACCTTATGCCGTTATCGCCGTCGTCGATGATGCTAGTATAACTATGGCAGATGGGCGGAGACCAGCGGCATACAGGAATTCTGTATGCCGCTTTATAGGAGGGATACTGCGGCAGCCGCCATCACCGACCGACCGCCAGACTCCGGCACAGACCGGGAAGAACTACCGTCGCGGAGCATCGGCGATACCAATGGCAACACCGAGGATAGCCGGGACCACCCAGCCGAGCTGGTATTGCTGCAAAGGCAGCATAGCCAGCGCCGCGTCCAGCCAGCCGATGGAACCGCCGAAGACGGCGACCAAACTGGAGATGCAGGTGGCGAAGGATGCGATGCCCACCAGCAGCACGGTCCAGAAGTAGACGCGCGGGAATCGCGCGCCGAGCGACTTGTGGGTCAGCGTCAGCAGTACCAGCACGATGGCGATCGGATACAGTGCGGACAACACCGGCACGGAAACCTTGATGATCGCGCTCAGCCCGGCATTGGACACGATGAAACTGAACACGGTGAAGATGACCTGCCAGGTGCGGTAGCTCAACGTTCGGCCGGCGACGGTCCGGAACCGAGTATGGAAGTAGGTGGCGCAGGTGCCGATCAGTCCGGTGCATACGTTGAGGCAGGCGATGACGAACACGATGCCAAGGAACGCGGTACCGAACGTGCCGAACAGGGATGAGGTGAGGTTGGTGAGCACGGTCGCGCCCGTGTCTTTGGTGGGGTCGATGGTGGCGATGGCGCCGGACACCACGCCCACGTAGCTTAGCGCGCCGTAAATCACGATCAGCAGTACGCCGGTGCCGAGCCCGGCATACGCGGTCTCCTTCTGCACTTGCGATTCGTCATCGACTTGTTGGGCGCGGATATTCGCAGAGATCACGATGCCGAAGTAGAGCGCGGCGAGCAGGTCCATGGTCTGGTAGCCGTCGAGGAAGCCGCGTGCGATCTGGTTTGTGGAGTAGTCGCCCATCGGGTTGGCCGGGGTGCCGATGCCGTGGATCAGGCAGGCGATGAACAGGACAGCAATGAGCACCAGCAGCAACGGTCCCATGAATCGGCCGAGCACTTTGGAGAGTTTCTCGGGATGCTGGGCAAACAGGAACGCCAGCGTGAAGAACACGAGCGAGTAGATGAGTTGGGCCAGCCAGCCATAGGAGGACGGTACGAAAGGAGCCACCATCATTTCGAATGAGGTGGTCGCCGTACGCGGAATCGCAAAGCACGGGCCGATGGTGAGCATGATCGCCACGCCGAGGAACAAGGCGAATTTGGGGGAGACCCGGCTGGCGAGTTTGTCGAAACCGCCGGCGAAGGTGACCGCCAGCACGCCGAGAATCGGCAGGCCGACTGCGGAGACGATGAAACCGATGGCCGCCGGTATGGTCGCGGAACCGGCCTGCGCGCCGACGAACGGCGGAAAAATCAGATTGCCCGCTCCGAAGAACATCGAAAAGAAGGTGAAGGTCATCACCAACCGCTGGCGTGCGACAAGTTTGTTCATTACGGTTCGGCCTTTCTCTCATATGCTCGTACCACTGTAGCAACAAACGAAAGAAGCCCCGACCGGTTGGGGTCGGAGCTTCTGTGAGCTAATCAACTAGTGCGCTAAACACGCATCAGTCGTCAAATCTCAGGCGTTCACGCGGTCGATGCCGGACTGGACGTCAGCCAGCACGGAATCCCAGGACTTGATGAAGGCAGCGACACCGTCGGCCTCCAGCTTGTCGGTGACGTCCTTGAGGTTGATGCCGAGCTCAGCCAGCTTGTTGATGATGGCGTGGGACTCTTCGTAGGTGCCCTCGATGGACGGAGCGCCGTTGCCGTGGTCGGCCAGAGCGTTCAGGGTCTTCTCCGGCATGGTGTTGACGATGTGCTTGGCAACGAGCTCGTCAACGTACTTGCAGTCGGAGTAGGCGGCGTTCTTGGTGCCGGTGGAAGCCCACAGCGGACGCTGAACCTTGGCGCCCTTGGCAGCCAGGTCGGCCCAACGCGGATCCTCGGCGAACTTCTTCTCGAAGAGTTCGTAAGCCAGGCGAGCGTTGGCCACAGCGGCCTTGCCCTCCAGAGCCTTGGCCTCGTCGGAGCCGTTGGCTTCCAGCAGCTTGTCGACAGCGGTGTCCACGCGGGACACGAAGAAGGAAGCGACGGAGCCGATGTGCTTCAGGTCGTGGCCGTTGGCGGCAGCCTGAGCGATGCCCTCGATGTAAGCGTCGATGACCTGCTCGTAGCGCTCGAGCGAGAAGATCAGGGTGACGTTCACGGAGATACCCTTGGCCAGGGTGGCGGTGATGGCCGGCAGGCCTTCGAGGGTTGCCGGAATCTTGATCATGGCGTTCGGACGGTTGACCTTGGCCCACAGCTCCTCAGCCTGCTTCTCAGTGGCTTCGGTCTCGTGAGCAAGACGCGGGTCGACCTCGATGGAGACGCGGCCGTCGACGAAGTCGGTAGCCTCAGCGATCTCGCGGAAGATGTCGGTGGCGTTGCGCACGTCGGTGGTGGTGAGCTCGCGGACAGCGGTCTCAACGTCAACCTTGCCGAGCTCCTTGAGCTGAGCGTCGTACGGGCCGACCTGGCTCAGGGCCTTCTGGAAGATGGACGGGTTGGTGGTCACACCGACGACGTTCTTGTTGGCGATGAGGTCCTGCAGGGAGCCGGACTCGATGCGGGAGCGGGACAGGTCGTCCAGCCAGATGGAAACGCCGTTGTCAGACGTACGCTGAGTTGCTTCAGTCATTTATTTTTCTCCTTATATTCCGTATTGGAACAAATCTTTAAGTGACCCCCTCTAACGAGAGGGCCGATCAGGTGGAGTCTTGAGTACAAGCCTCCCTCGTCAGAGGGAGGCTAGGAGACTCACTTGGCGGCTTCGACTTCGGCGATGGAGGCCTTGGCGGCTTCCACCACGTGCTCGGCGGTGATGCCGAGGTCGATCATGTTCTGAGCGCCGTCGCCCTGCAGGCCGAACTGCTCGATGGAGACGGGCTTGCCGTAGGAGCCGAGGTACTTGTACCACGGCATGGCAACGCCGGCCTCGACGGAGACACGAGCCTTGACAGCGGCCGGAAGCACGGCCTCCTTGTACTCGGCGTCCTGCTCCTCGAACCATTCCATGGACGGCACGGACACGACGCGAGCCTTGACGCCCTCGCCGGCCAGGGTCTTGGCGGCAGCCACAGCCCACTGGACCTCGGAACCGGAAGCCATGAGGATGACGTCCGGAGTGCCCTCGGTGTCGACCAGAACGTAAGCGCCCTTCTTGACACCGTCCTTGGCCTTGGCGGCGGTCTCGGCAAGAACCGGGACACCCTGACGGGTCAGAACCATGGCACCAGGCAGGGTGTTCTTCTTCTCGAAGAAGTAACGGTAAGCCTCGGCGGTCTCGAAGGCGTCGGCCGGGCGAATGACCTCAAGCTGAGGAATCGCGCGGAAGGAAGCAAGGTGCTCAACCGGCTGGTGGGTCGGGCCATCCTCGCCGACGGCGACGGAGTCGTGGGACCAGATGTACAGGTTCGGAATCTCCATGAGGGCGGCCAGACGAACGGCGGAACGCTCGTAGTCGGAGAACATGAAGAAGGTGCCGCCGAACGGACGGGTGTGGGAGCCCAGCAGGATGCCGTTGGTGATGCAGCCCATGGTGAACTCGCGCACGCCGAAGTGCAGCTGGCGACCGAACTCGTTGCAGTTCGGCCACTGCTTGGTGGCGCACTCGGCCGGGGCGAAGGTGGCAGCGCCCTTGAGATCGGTCTTGTTGGAGCCACCGAGGTCGGCGGAGCCGCCCCAGAGTTCCGGCATGACAGCGGCGATGGCGTTGAGCACGGAGCCGGAGGCGCCACGAGTGGCGACACCCTTGCCGACTTCGAAGGTGGCCTCAAGGTCGTCAAGAGCCTTGTCGAAGCCTTCCGGCAGTTCACCGGCCTTCAGACGGTCGTACAGGGCAGCCTTGTCCGGGTTGGCCTTGCGCCAAGCGTCGAACTTCTCGTCCCATTCCTTGTGGGCTTCGAGACCGCGCTCGGCAACCTTGCGAGCGTGAGCCAGAGCCTCTTCGTCAACGTGGAAGTTCTCTTCCGGATCGTAGCCGAGGGCTTCCTTGAGGCCGGCAACAGCCTCGGTACCCAGCTTGGAACCGTGGGAGGACGGGTCGTTGGTCTTGCCCGGGGTCGGCCAAGCGATCAGGGAGTGAACCTTGATGAGCTTCGGCTGGTCCGGAGCGGCCTTCTCGGCCTTGGCGATGACGTCAGCCAGACCCTCGATGTCCTCCTTGTAGGAGCCGTCGGGCTGGATGAAGCTGAACTCGTCGGTGTACCAGCCGTAGGCCTGGAAGCGCTTGAGCACGTCCTCGGCCAGCACCAGGTTGGTGTCGCCTTCGATCTGGATGCGGTTGGCGTCGAAGATCACGGTCAGGTTGCCGAGCTTCTGGTTGGCGGCCAGGGAAGCGGCCTCGCCGGAGATGCCCTCCTCGATGTCGCCCTCACCGCAGATGGCCCAGATCTTGTGGTAGAACGGGGAATCTTCCTTCGGGGTCTCCGGGTCAAGCAGACCGCGCTGGAAACGCTCGCCGTAGGCAAAGCCGATGGCGGAGGCGAAGCCCTGGCCCAGAGGGCCGGTGGTCATTTCGATGCCCGGGGTCAGGCCGTACTCCGGGTGGCCCGGGGTGCGGGTGGCAGCGCCGCCACGGAAGTTCTTAAGGTCGTCCAGGGTCACGCCGTAGCCGGAGAAGTACAGCTGGACGTACTGGGTGAGGGAGGCGTGGCCACCGGAAAGGATGAAGCGATCTCGGCCTTCCCAGTTGGGATCATTCGGATCGTGCTTGATGAAGTGCTGGTACAGCGTGTAGGCGACGGGCGCCAGGGAGATGGGGGAGCCGGGGTGGCCGGAGCCTGCCTTCTCAACCGCGTCAGCCGAAAGGACCTTCGCCATCTTGATGGCGCGCTCGTCGAGCTCGGTCTCCTTGAATTCGGTCATGGATTACTTTCCTTCCAATTGGTCGGGCCGCGTATCCGGCTTGTGCCGGGCGCTTGACGCCCTCACATTGCGATTACCATGCTAGCGTCGGTTTGCGACGTTGTGGTGCAATTTTGGCGTGTTTTGGTAGTTTGTGTTCTGTTAGCGTTCACAGTGAACATTGCTACGCTGCAAACGAACGCATTAGCACTCAAGCCTAAGGAGTGCTAATACAATGTTCTAAGGTGAAGTGCGCCACCTGCACGTGGCGGAGCCAAGAAAGAGGCAATATTTCTGGGTTCCCGCGTGTCGCGGCGTGGCGAACCGACCGTCGGGGTACGCCCTGAGTGAACCGTGACTGATATGAATATGTATGCATATATGAGGAGGCGCGCATGACGCAATCAAGACGCATGCTGGTGCTGCGCGCCGTGGTGGAGGATTACATCCGTTCTCAGGAGCCTGTGGGCTCCACTTCGCTGACGCGCGACCATGATCTCGGCGTCAGTTCGGCCACCATCCGTAACGATATGGCCGCTCTGGAGGACGAAGGCTATCTGATTCAGCCGCACACTTCGGCCGGTCGCGTGCCCACCGAAAAGGGCTATCGATACTTTGTGGACCGACTTGCTACCGTGGTGCCGCTCAGCGAGGCGCAACGCCGCGGCATCAACAGCTTCCTGTCCGGATCGGTGAGTCTCAAGGACGCGCTGCAACGTTCGGCACGACTGCTGTCCGAAATCACCGGTCAAGTGGCCGTAGTCGCCTCGCCATCGCTGGCCAAGGCCACATTGCGGCACGTGGAGATGGTGCCCGTTGCCATGACCACGTTGCTCGCCGTGGTGATTACCGACACAGGCCGCGTGGCCCAGCACGGCCTGACCATCGCATCCATGCCCGCCGTGGACGAGATCAACCGGCTCTCCAACACCGTCAACGAGCAATGCGACGGGCTGTCCCTATCGAAATCCGCGGAGACCGTGCGATCCATCGCCGCCAGCGCCGGCTACGAGTCGGTGCGTGGCGTGGCCGACGCGCTGGCCGACGCCTTCGAATCGATGGCATTGGACGAACGCGCGAACGAACTGTACATGTCCGGCACCTCGCACCTGGCCCACTCCCGGTCCCTGGCCGATCTGGCCCCGCTCTTCGACGCGCTGGAAGAACAGGTCGTGCTGATGAAGCTCATGAGCAACCTGAGCGAGGAGACGAATGCATCCGGCGTGGGCGTGGCCATCGGCTCCGAAATGCACACCCCCGGACTACTGCATGCTTCCGTGGTCAGCAGTGGCTATGGGCGCAGCGGAGCGGCGGGCGAACCGGCGGGGAACGATCCCGTAGGCGAACCCGAAACCGAATCCGAGACGGAGAGCCAGACGAACGACACGGAACCCATCGCCTTCGTTGGCTCCATAGGGCCGACCCACATGGACTACGCGGCCACTATGGCCGCCGTCAGGGCCGTAGCCAGATATTTGACCGCCTTCCTCTCCGAGGGCCGGACTCAAGACTGACCGCCGTCTGTGGCACAATGACCCGCAGACCAAACGAACACAAAGGATCAATCAAGTGGCAGATTATTACGAGACGCTGGGTGTGGAACGCGGCGCCAGTGACGACGAGATCAAGAAGGCATACCGCAAGCTCAGCCGTAAGTACCACCCCGACATCGCGGGCCCTGAGTTCGAGGACAAGTTCAAGGAAGTGAACAACGCCTACGATGTGCTGTCCAATCCGGACAAACGCCGTATGTATGATTCGGGAGTCGACCCGAACAACCCGAACGCCGGTGCCGGCGGCTTCTCCGGGGCGGGCTTCGGCGATATGAGCGACGTGTTCTCCACGTTCTTCGGTTCCGCGTTCGGCGGTGGCTCACAGGGCCCGGTGCCGCGTACCCAGCCCGGCCGCGATGCCTTGGCCTCGGCGTCCATCGATTTGAAGACGGCGGTGTTCGGCGGCACCGCGCATGTCAAGATCAATACGTTCTCCCTGTGCCAGGAGTGCGGTGGCTCCGGTGCCCAGGGCGGCGCACAGCCGGTCACCTGCCCCGACTGCCACGGACAGGGATTCATGCAGAAGGTCGTGCGCACCATGCTCGGCCAGATGATGACCTCCGCCCCCTGTGAACGTTGCGAGGGCCACGGTACCATCATCCAGAACCCGTGCCCCAGCTGCATGGGCCACGGCCGTGTGCGCACCACGCGTACCGTGGGCGTTACCGTGCCCGCCGGCATCAACGACAACGCGCGTCTGCGGTTGGCCAACCAGGGCGAAGTGGGTGAGGGCGGCGGCGCTGCCGGCGACCTGTACATCGACATCCGCATCAAGGCGGATAAGCAGTTCACCCGCGATGGCGACGACCTGCACTGCTGGATTCAGGTGCCGATGAGCTGGGCCGTGCTTGGCCACGATCTGTCCATTGATACGTTCGATGGTGAGAAGACCGTGTCCATCCCGGCCGGCTGCCAGACTGAGGACACGGTGACGCTTAAGGGACTGGGCGTCACGAACATCCGCAACAAGGACGAGCGCGGCAACCTCATCGCCCACGTCAATGTGCTTATCCCCACCAAGCTCAACGAAACCGAGCGCGGCCTCATCGAACAGTTCGCCGCCTCGCACGATTCAGGCGCCACGCACGTCTCCCAGGCATCCCGTCCACAGGCTGGCCAAAAGAAAGGCTTCTTCAGCAAGTTGAAGGACGCGCTGAGCTGAGAGTGGATGCGTTCTTGGCTCCCCTCAGAGAGGGGAGCCAAGTCTGTTACTTCAGCATGGAGCGGCACATGGAGCGGTATTCGTTGACGTAGCCGCCGCCGAAGAAGACACAGTGGCCGGCGATGGGGTAGAGCTGCCAGAGCGTGATACGCTCCTGCCATCCGGCCTTCAACGGATGCACGGACTGGTAGCCCTCGGTGATTTCGCTCAGATAGCTCATGCCGAACAGGTGCAGCATAGCCAGATCCTCCTCGCGATGACCGCCATGTGCCGCCGGGTCGATGAGCACAGCCTCGGGCTGCCCGGAATCGGCGGTCCACATCACATTGCCGCTCCACAGATCACCGTGGATGCGCGCCGGCTTGTCGGACGCGGCTCGGCCCATCAGATCCGGCAACGCTTCAATCACGCGCTCGGTCAGTTCGACATCGCGCTTATCCAGCTCGCCACGCCTCACACCAAGGTTGACCATCGGGCGCAGACGTCCATCAGCGAAATAGCTGATCGGGTCGGTCCACTCGCCGGTATCCATTTTCACTGGGTCCTGCAATGGTCCGAAATAGCATGTGCCGTTATATCCGTCAGGCGCAGACCCGAAATATTCGGCACCCACATCATGCATATGGGCCAGAGCCGCACCAAAAGCTCGTGCCGCCTGAGGCGTGGGGGACGCGCTGCCCACACGTTCGATATCCAGATAATCCTTGCCCCAGCCGTATACCTGCACCACGCGCGGGCCGCCCTGCGCATGAGCCGCTCCCAACCATTCGAGTCCTCGACCCTCGCATTCGAAGAATCCTTCCGGTGCGAATGCCCTGCTTTTGCGATACGTGGCCATAATGCTCCCTTCGTCGCTTACGTACTATATCCACTTTCATTGTAGAAGCCGTGGATGTTACCGATTCTTAGTGTTGTTCTACACCCCCTTGGATAGGGTGTTCATCGTCATAACACATCAAATACTTAGAAATCACGAGGGGTCATGAATTTTTTCCAAGCGATCATTCTCGGCATCGTTCAGGCGCTGACCGAGTATCTCCCGGTATCCTCCAGCGCGCATATCCGTATTTTCGGCGATTTGATGCTGGGCTCTGATCCCGGTGCGGCGTTTACCGCCATCATCCAAATCGGCACCGAACTTGCGGTGATTCTGTATTTCCGTCACGACATCATCAATATCCTTACTCACTGGTTCAGCTGCCTGTTCGGCAAGAACGGCAAGGATTGGAAGGCCCGCATGGGCCGCGGCGACAATTACGCCACACTCGGCTGGAACATTATCGTCGGCTCGATTCCGATTATCATCCTCGGCTTCACTCTGCAGAACGTCATCGAGACCTCGTTGCGCAACCTGTGGATTACGGTAACCGTGCTGTTGGTATTCGGCATTCTGCTGTGGATGGTGGATGCCAAGGCTCGCCAGAACAAAACCATGAATGATATGACGTATCGTGATGCGTTCCTCTTCGGTTTGGGCCAGTCCATGGCGCTGATTCCTGGTGTGTCCCGCTCCGGCGGCACCATCACCGTCGGTCGCGCACTGGGCTACACGCGTGAGGCCGCTGTACGTCTGAGCTTCCTGATGGCCATCCCCGCGGTGTTCGGCTCAGGTTTGCTCGAAGCCATCAAGGCCGTGAAGAACTACAAAACCGATGCGATGTTCCCCGGCTGGGGGCCGACCCTCGTAGCCATGGTCATCAGCTTCGTACTCGGCTACATCGTGATCATCGGATTCCTGAAGTTCGTATCGAACTTCTCCTATAAGGCCTTCGCCATCTACCGCATCGGTTTGGCTGTGGTCGTCGCCTTGCTGCTGATTGTGGGCGTGCTGCCGGCCATCGATCCCTCCGTGGTGGCTGCGGCATAAGACGGGTCGATAGGCGACTCAATAATGGTGCTCCCGCCGGCGGGAGCTGTCAGCGAAGCTGACTGGGGGTGGTCACTGGAATATGCCAGCAGAACCACCCTCAGTCTCGCTACGCGAGCCAGCTCCCGTCAGCGGGAGTATTGTGTGTATAGGGCTAATTGCCCATCTGGCGTAGAAACGCTTCCGCTTCTTTGACCAGTTGTTCAGCCTGGGGCGCTCCCAAGGAAGCCTCCGCCTCGGCTTTCTGCTGCAAGTCGTAGTCGTGCTCCAAATGCTCCACGTAATCGTGAAGCTGGTCATTGCAACGAACCAGTATCGATGCCTGCGCCTTCCACTGTTCGGCTTTCTGCTTCAGATCTGCCGTATCGAAGGTGAAGCCGATATGCTTGCCCAACGCATCCAGCAATCGCATAGTGCCGGCAGAGCATTCGTCGCTGCCCAAATATTGGGGGATGGACACCCACATCGAGGAATGAGCAAATCCTTGTTGTGCGGCAGCTACATCCAGAACAGTAGGAATGCCTACCGGGCCGTTATACGACCGGTCTCCTTCGCATTGACAGTCTCCGTCGCTGACGGCGATGGGCAACGGACGGGTATGCGGGCAATCGGAGAACATCGAACCTAACGTAATGATCCGATTGACATCCAGCTCATCGGCAATGGCCAGACTCTGGCTACAGTATTCCTTCCACCGATAGTTTGGTTCGGGGGCGATCTGCGCATAGATATGCTTGCCTGCGTCCAACGTGATGTCGTAGAACGTGGTCTGCGGCCAGATAAGATTGGTGCGTCCCGAAACATGGCACAGCATAGGACGGGCAACCTGATAGTCATAGAAATCATCACATTTAATATGACGAATCTCGCGGGACTCATATCGCTTGACCAGATGGCGCACCGCGTTCGTCGCCGCCTGACAGGCATCATTCCATCCCTCGAATGCGGCGATCAATACTGCGCCGGTGTCCTTCGCTGCTTCACTCATACCTCTAGAGTAACTGGAGTTCATTGCCCGAAGCGCACGCTTTAGCCATAAGCGAGAGTATGCAATTACAGGCGACACGCCGCAGCTGGACGAACTACACGCATGTGTGTATAGTAAACACTCGTGCTTCGGCAGGGAGACCTCGCCAAGGAAACACACGCGGACATAGCTTAGTTGGTAAAGCGCAACCTTGCCAAGGTTGAGACCGCGGGTTCGAGTCCCGTTGTCCGCTCTAGGTCCGTGAGTTGACAGACCTTACGGTGGGTTAGCCAAGCGGTTAGGCAGCGGCCTGCAAAGCCGTATAGACGAGTTCGACTCTCGTACCCACCTCTCAGACCAGCGAAGCAATTCAATGGGATGAAATATGACCCGGGCGGTTGGCGCAGTGGTAGCGCACTTCCCTGACACGGAAGGGGTCACAAGTTCGAATCTTGTATCGCCCACGAAAGTCGAAGCAATTCGACTGGATATAACTGAAGAACCGAGTATTCGGGCGATTGGCGCAGCGGCTAGCGCACTTCGTTCACACCGAAGGGGTCGTAGGTTCGATTCCTACATCGCCCACTGGATTCCGCTTCTCACGGCGGATTCCTTTGCGGACATAGCTTAGTTGGTAAAGCGCAACCTTGCCAAGGTTGAGACCGCGGGTTCGAGTCCCGTTGTCCGCTCCACAACGAAACCTCGCTTCGGCGAGGTTTTTTCGTATTGGTTCAGATGCTGGTGGTATTTGTCGCACGCCCAACCTATCGTGTCCTACGTTGATTAACCAGTCCAGGCCTGCACATTAGTACCGTGGGCCCCGATAGCAAAGGACAAATCATGGCGCAAGCTACCATCTCCATAACCGTCAACGGCGAAGCGAAGGAGGTGGAAGCAACCACCACCGGCGTAGAACTGTTCGCGGAAGACAAGAACATCATCGCGGTCAAGATCAACGGCGAGAACCGTGACCTGTACACGCCGCTGAACGATGGCGACACCGTCGACCCCATCGCCCTCGACTCCGAAGACGGCCTCGCAATCATGCGTCACTCGGCCACCCACGTCATGGCCCAGGCCGTGCAGGAAGTCTACCCGAACGCCAAGCTCGGCGTCGGCCCCGTCATCAAGGACGGCTTCTACTACGACTTCCAGGTCGACCAGCCCTTCACCCCGAACGACCTCAAGGACATCGAGAAGCGCATGCAGCGCATCATCAAGTCCTCCCAGTCCTTCCGCCGTCGTTCCGTGACCGAGGAAGAGGCTCTGAAGGAAGAGGCCGACCAGCCCTTTAAGATCGAACTGATCGAAGACAAGGAAGCACACCTCGACCCGGCCGCCGCCACCGAGATCTCCGAAAAGGAGCTCAGCTTCTACGACAACGTAGACCGTGATGGCAATGTGGTTTGGAAGGACCTGTGCCGCGGCCCGCACCTGCCGAACACCCGCTACATCAAGGCCTTCAAGATCGAGCGTTCCGCCGCCGCCTACTGGCGTGGTTCCGAGAAGAACCCGACCATGCAGCGCGTCTACGGCACCGCGTGGGCCACCAAGGAAGACCTCAAGGCCTACCAGACCCGCCTGGAAGAAGCCGCCAAACGCGATCACCGCAAGCTCGGCGCCGAGATGGACCTGTTCTCCTTCCCGGATGAAATTGGCCCCGGCCTGGCCGTGTTCCACCCGAAGGGTGCCGCCGTGATCAACGCTATGGAGGACTACTCCCGTGAGATGCACCGCAAGCACCACTACAGCTTCGTGCAGACCCCGCACATCACCAAGGGCGGCCTGTACGAGACCTCCGGCCACCTGCACTGGTACAAGGACGGCATGTACCCGCCCATGCACCTCGACGAGGAGAAGGACGCGGACGGCAACATCACCAAGCCGGGCGCCGACTACTACCTCAAGCCGATGAACTGCCCGATGCACAACCTCATCTTCAAGTCGCGTCAGCGCTCCTACCGTGAGCTGCCGCTGCGCCTCTTCGAGTTCGGCACCGTGTACCGCTACGAGAAGTCCGGCGAGGTCCACGGCCTGACCCGCGTGCGCGGCCTCACCCAGGACGACTCCCACATCTACTGCACCCGCGAGCAGATGAAGGACGAGCTCACCAGCCTGCTCACCTTCGTGCTGAACCTGCTCAAGGACTTTGGCCTGACCGACTTCTACCTCGAGCTGTCCACCAAGGACCCGAACAAGTACGTCGGCTCCGACGAGATCTGGGAGGAGGCCACCAACACGCTCGCCGAGGTCGCCAAGGAATCCAACCTCGAGCTCGTCGACGATCCGTGCGGCGCCGCCTTCTACGGCCCGAAGATCTCCGTGCAGGCCCGCGCCGCCATCGGCCGCACCTGGCAGGTCTCGACCATCCAGCTCGACTTCAACCTGCCGGAGCGCTTCCAGCTCGAGTACATCGCGAAGGACGGCACCCACCAGCGCCCGGTGATGATTCACCGCGCCCTGTTCGGCTCCATCGAACGCTTCTTCGCCGTGCTGCTCGAGCACTACGCAGGTGCCTTCCCGGCGTGGCTGGCCCCCGTGCAGGTGCTCGGCGTGCCGGTTGCCGACGAGTTTGCCCCGCATCTGGCCGGCTTCGTCAAGTCCCTTGAAGATGAGATGGTCCGTTGCGAGATCGACTACTCCGACGATCGCTTCGGCAAGAAGATTCGCAACGCCTCCAAGTCCAAGGTGCCGTTCATCCTCATCGTCGGTGAGGAAGACATGAACAACAACGCGGTCAGCTTCCGCTTCCGCGACGGTAGCCAGCTCAACGGTGTGCCGGTGGACACTGCTCGCGAGCAGATTCTCACCGTCATCAAGAAGCGCGTCCAGGTGAACTCCGCCGACGACTTCAACGCTGCTGTGGCTGAGTGATGTGAATGGTACTGGCTCCCCTCTCTGAGGGGAGCCAAGAAAGGGCGCGAAAATGACTGACGTGCGTGTCGATAATCCGGCGGACTTTCCGCCTCAGGAGGACACGGTCGAACGACTGTGGACTCCGCAGCGCATGACCTATGTGCTGCGCAACAGCGAGGATCGCCCAACCAAGCCCAAGACGAAGGAATGCCCGTTCTGCGTCGGACCCAAAAAATCCGACGAAGACGGCCTCATCGCCTGGCGTGGCACGCACGTGTTCGCCATCATGAACCTCTACCCATACAATGTCGGGCATCTCATGATTTGCCCGTACCGTCACGTCGGATTCATCACCGAACTCGACGATGCCGAACTGTTCGAATTCGAGAAGGCCACCACCCTCGCCATGAAGGTGATGGAGACCGTCTCCCGTCCGGACGGATACAACATCGGCATCAATCAGGGCGAGGTCGCGGGTGCCGGAGTCGCCGCGCACCTGCACCAGCATGTGGTGCCGCGTTGGAATGGCGATGCGAACTTCATGCCCATCGTCGCCCAGACGCGTACCATGCCGATTCTGCTGTCCGACCAGCGAGATGCCTATGCCCAGGCATTCGAACAGCTGGCCCCGCAGTATCATTTGCCGCTTGCCTGACCGGGTGCGGCACCCGCGCAACCGGTTTTATCGGTACGCGCAATAAGACAATCATCGGAAACATTACGGGTATGTCTGATTAACGGCCTACAATCGTTTCGTTTGACATCATCCGTTTCAATAATTGCTAGGAGCATTATGTCAGGTCATTCCAAGTGGGCGACCACCAAGCACAAGAAGGCCGCCATCGACGCCAAGCGCGGCAAGCTCTTCGCCAAGCTCATCAAGAACATCGAAATCGCCGCCCGCCTCGGCGGCGGCGACCCGGACGGCAACCCGTCCCTGTACGATGCCATCTACAAGGCCAAGAAGGCCTCCATGCCGGCCGACAACATCGCTCGTGCCGTCAAGCGTGGTGCCGGTGCTGAAGACGGCGCCGCCAACTACGAAGACATCGTCTACGAGGGCTACGCTCCTGCCGGCGTTGGCCTCATCATCGAATGCCTTACCGACAACCGCAACCGTGCGGCCGCCGAAGTCCGTTCCACCCTGACCAAGGGCAACGGCTCCCTGGCCACCTCCGGCTCCGTGTCCTTCAACTTCGAGCGCAAGGGCCAGATCGTGGTGCCGTCCGAGGGCGTGGACTTCGACAAGCTGTTCGAAACCGCCGCCGAAGCCGGTGCCGAGGACGTTACCGATGACGGTGAGGTGTTCACCGTTGTGACCGGTCCGTCCGACCTGTTCACCGTGCGCAAGGCTCTGCAGGACGCCGGCTTCGACTACGATTCCGCCGACCAGGTCATGCAGCCGAAGAACGAGGTCGAGTTGAGCCTCGACGATGCCCGCAAGGTGTCCAAGCTCATCGACAACCTCGATGACCTCGACGATGTGCAGAACATCTACTCCAACTGGACCGCTTCCGACGAGGTGATGGCCCAGCTCGACGAGGAGTAATCCTCGTGATTATCCTTGGCGTCGACCCCGGGCTCACACGTTGCGGGGTCGGCGTGATCGAAGCCGGCGAGCACCGCCGGCTTTCGTTTATTCACGTGGACGTGGTGCGGTCCTCACCGGATATCACCCAGGATCTGCGTCTACTGGCCATCTACAACGGCCTGTCCGAGAAAATGGATCGCTTCGCACCCGATGCCGTATCCATCGAACGAGTGTTCGCACAATCCAACCGCAACACCGTACTCGGTACCGCACAGGCCGCCGGCCTCGCCATGCTCGCCGCCGCGCAACGCAATATTCCCGTGGCGTTGCATACGCCTACCGAAGCCAAGCTGGCTATCACCGGTAACGGGCAGGCGCAGAAGATTCAGGTGGAGCGTATGGTGACACGTATTTTGAACCTCACCAAAATGCCGACTCCCGCCGATGCCGCCGATGCCTTGGCTTTGGCCATTTGCCATGCGCTGCGCCCGGCAGGCGCATTGCAGGGCGGCGAACGCGAACAACATCTGACCGCCGCGCAACGCCAGTGGGCTGAGGCCGCACAGAAATCCACGCGCCGCCGCATCAACCACGACCGAGGCATGTAGTATACTTTCGAACAGTTGTTCGAGTCTTGAATCCTGGAGCCCTGAAGGAGTACCTGTATGATCGGCATGCTGACCGGGCGGGTTGAATCGGTCGAAACCGATACCGCATTGATTGATGTTGGGGGAGTGGGCTACGAAGTGCGCATGTCCGCCACCGACCTGAGCCGTCTGCACGCCGGGCAAGACACCCGCGTCTTCACCTATATGAACCTCTCTCAGGATGCCATTACCCTGCATGGATTCCTGGATCGGGACGCCAAGAAAACCTTTCTGCAACTCATCAAGGTCTCCGGCATTGGACCTAAAGTGGCCCAATCGTTACTCTCCACACTGACGCCGAGTCAGCTGGCCCACGCCATCGCCGACAACGACGCCACCGCGCTGGCCAAGGCTCCGGGGCTGGGCAAGAAGGGCGCACAGAAAATCATCCTCGAGCTTAAGGGCTCTATTGATTTGAGTCAGATCGAGGGTGCTTCCGCTCAGGCGGCAATATCCAAGTCTCCGGTGGATACCGGTACGGAACAGGTTGTCGAAGGACTGATTTCACTTGGCTGGCGTCAGCAGGACGCCCAACAGGCCGTTGCCGAGGCTTGCGCCGAAAACGATATTCCCACGCCGCTTGCCACCGACGATGTGCCGCGTGTGCTACGTCTGGCTTTGGCGCTGATGGATAGGGGCCGCTGATGAGCGAGACAACGGATTACGGAGCCTCCAACACCGGTGCCAACGAAGAGTCGTTGCGCATGGTCTCCTCCCAGCCGATCGGCAACGAGCCGGTCAGCGACGAGGAGCTGCGCCCCCATGTTCTCGAAGGCTTTATCGGACAGCCACGGCTCAAGGCCCAGCTGCAACTGTTCCTGGACGCGGCCCGCAAACGCGATGTGCCACCGGACCATATTCTGCTTGCCGGCCCTCCTGGCTTGGGCAAAACCACGTTGGCCATGATCGTTGCCAATGAGCTTGAAGTGCCGATTCGCGTGACTTCCGGCCCTGCGGTTCAGCATGCCGGTGATCTTGCTTCGATTCTGAGCTCCCTCGACGTCGGCGAAGTGCTGTTCATCGACGAGATCCATCGTCTGCCGCGCGCCGCCGAAGAGCTGCTGTATATCGCGATGGAGGACTTCCGCGTCGATGTGATGGTCGGCAAAGGCCCGGGCGCAAGCTCCATCCCGCTGACCCTGCCGCGATTCACCGTCATCGGTGCCACCACGCGCGAAGGTATGCTGCCAAGCCCGTTGCGCGCACGCTTTGGCTTCACCGCACATCTCGACTTCTATCCGCATGAGGAGTTGGAAAAGCTCATCGAACGTTCGGCCAACGTACTGGGCGTAAACCTTGATGCGGGTTCCGCTCATGAGCTTGCGTTGCGTTCGCGCGGCACGCCGCGTATCGCCAACCGATTGCTACGCCGTGTACGCGACTGGGCCATCGTCCACGACCTGATCGTGGTGCGGCCGGACGACGTCAAGGAGGCGCTGGCCCTGTACCAGATCGACTCCGAAGGCCTCGACCGGCTGGACATCGCCGTGCTCAATGCCATCGTGCGCAACTTCAACGGTGGACCCGTGGGCCTGAACAATCTGGCGGCCATGGTGGGCGAGGAATCGGAAACCGTGGAAACCGTGTGCGAGCCGTATCTCGTGCGCGAAGGTTTTATGATTCGCACGCCCAAAGGCCGCGTGGCTACCGAGAAGGCATGGCAGCATTTGGGGATTACGCCCAAAGATGATGTCAGCAAGCTCTTCTAGACTTTCTCCTGTTTGCACACTTGGCGGCGTTTCGTCAATGTCGCTCGTTTGAAGGAGTTGTTTCGTGGAACAACAGTACATTATGCTCATCGTGATCGTCGTCGTGTTCGGCGGCATGATGTGGTGGCAGTCCAAGAAGGCCAAGCAGCAACAGCAGGAGAAGCAGGACTTCCGTCGCAACCTGCAGCCCGGCACCGAGGTCATCACCATCGGCCAGGTGATCGGCAAGGTCGTCGAAGTCGACGAGCAGTATGAGGAGATCGTCATCGACTCCGAAGGCTCCAAGCTGCGTTTCGGCTTCAACGCCATCGCCCGTGAGTACACCCGCCCGGCCTATGTGTCCGATGATGAGGTCGACGAGAACGGCAACCCGCTGCCCGACGAAGACACCGAGGCTCCGGCTAACGATGAGGCTGGTCAGGTTCCGATCGAGGCGTCCGTCGTGTCCGAGGAAGACACCGCTGACGAGACCGGTGACGACAACGAAACCAAGACGAAGTAAGCTGTTCGATTCGGTAGCACCATCCGCGTATCGCATCGCAAAGGCATAAAAGGGGCGAGCACTATGGCACAGTCGGACATCACCATCGACGCATTGAGCAAGGTAGGGCAACAGGACGCCGAATATCTGGTGTCCTTGGTGCGTTCCGTACCGGGGTTTCCCAAGGAAGGCATCATCTTCCGTGATTTCATGCCAGTGCTCGCCGACCCCAAGGGCTTGAAGATTCTGCTCAAAGCACTTGAAGAGGCCCTGCCGGTGTCCCCGAGCGAATTCGACTCCATTGCCGGTCTCGAATCGCGCGGGTTCCTGTTCGGCCCGGCCATGGCCGCCCATTTGGGCAAGGGTTTCATCGCCGTGCGTAAGGCCGGCAAGTTGCCGCCTGAAACCATCGGTGAATCCTATGACCTCGAATACGGCACGGCCAGTGTCGAAATCGAAACCGACGCCGTACAGGCAGGGAAGCGAGTGCTCATCGTCGATGACCTCATCGCCACGGGCGGCACCGCCAAAGCCGCCACCGACCTTATCGAAAAGGCCGGTGGCACCGTGGTGGGCTTCAGTTTCGTGATGCGGCTCGATGGCCTCGACGGTCTGGATAAGCTCGACGGCAAGCCCAGCAGCTCGCTGATCGCGATGCCGGCCTGAGATTTCGTCTCACCCAACGTACAGTCAGTTTTCAAGGTCCGGCATGTACTGTGTACAGTTACATGCCGGACCAATTACATAGTCAGGGAAGGATCGATGGATCTTTACGAATACCAGGCGCGTCAGCTGCTCGAGGAACAGGACATTCCCACCCCGGACGCCATCTTTGCCCAGAACTCCCATGAAGTCGCTGAAGCGGCGGACAAAATCGGCTATCCCTGCGTAATCAAGGCGCAGGTCAAGATCGGTCATCGTGGTCAGGCCGGCGGCGTCAAGATCGCCCATAACCGCGACGAGGCGATTCTTGAATCCGAGTCCATCCTGCCGATGACCATCCACGGGCACAAGGTTTCCGGCGTGCTTGTAGCCGAAGCCAAGAACATCCTGCACGAATACTACGTGTCCATCTCCGTGGACCGTACCTCACGTGACTTCGATGTGCTGGCCACCGCCAACGGCGGCACCGAAGTCGAGGAAATCGCCAAGGAACATCCGGAGGCCGTCAAGCGCCTGCACATCGATGCGCTCGGCGATTTCGACTTGGCCGCTGCCACCGAAATGGCGCAGAGCATCGGCTTCTACCACGCGGACGTCGATCAGGCCGCACAGATTCTGCTCAAGATGTGGCGCTGCTTCAAAGACAACGATGCCACGCTCGTGGAAATCAATCCGCTCGCCAAGATCGGCGACCCGGATGACGAATCCACCAAGCAGCTGAGCGCCCTAGACGCCAAGATCTCCTTGGATGACAACGCCTCCTTCCGCCATGACGGCTGGGCGCGTTTCGTGGATCCCATCGTTCCCGACCCCTTCGAGCAGCGTGCCCGCGAACACGGCCTGCACTACGTGCACCTGCACGGCGAGGTCGGTGTGATCGGCAACGGCGCAGGACTCGTCATGAGTTCCCTGGATGCCGTCTCCGGCGCTGGCGAGGAACAGGGCACCAACATCAAGCCCGCCAACTTCCTGGACATCGGCGGCGGCGCCTCCGCAGCCGTCATGGCCGAAAGCCTGGAGATCGTACTGTCCGACCCTCAGGTCGAATCCGTGTTCATCAATGTCTATGGCGGCATCACCTCCTGCGTGGAAGTCGCCAACGGCATCCTCGAAGCGGTCGCCAAGCTCGGCGGTTCCAAGCCGATCGTTGTGCGCTTCGATGGCAACGCCGCCGCCGAGGGTCTGCATATCCTCGCCTCCGCCAATAACCCGAATATCCATGTGTCCGAAACCATGGAAGGCGCGGCAGCCAAGGCCGCGCAGCTCGCCGGTGAGGCGACCCAGTCCAAGGAGGTCCGCTGATGCTGTTCATCGAAGACGGCGCTCCCGTTATCGTCCAAGGCATGACCGGCCATCAGGGCATGACCCATACGGCTCGCATGCTCAAGGCCGGCACCAATATCGTCGGCGGCGTGAACCCGCGCAAGGCCGGCACATCCGTCACCTTCCCCGGTGCCAAGAACGGTGCCGACGCGGACATCCCCGTGTTCGCCACCTGCGGCGAAGCACGTGAAGCCACCGGCGCCAAGGCCAGCGTGGTGTTCGTGCCGCCGAAGTTCGCCAAGTCCGCCGTGGTCGAAGCCGTCGAAGCCGGCATCGAACTCATCGTGGTCATCACTGAAGGCATTCCGGTGGCCGATTCCGCATACTTCGTCGAACTGGCGCTCAAGAAGGGCGTGCGCATCATCGGACCGAACTGCCCTGGTCTCATCACGCTCGGCAACCCCGGCGTCAATCTGGGCATCATCCCCGACGGCATCGTCGGCCGCGGCCCGCTCGGACTGGTCTCCAAATCCGGCACCCTCACCTACCAGCTCATGGGCGAATTGTCCGATATCGGCTTCACCGCATGTCTCGGCGCCGGCGGCGATCCGATCGTCGGCACGACGCTGCTGGAAGCCCTGCAGGCATTCGAAGCCGACCCCGACACCAAGGCTGTCATGATGATCGGCGAAATCGGCGGCTTCGCCGAACAGGACGCCGCCGCATGGGCCAAGGAGCACATGACCAAGCCGGTTGTCGCCTACATCGCCGGCTTCACCGCCCCCGAAGGCAAGCAGATGGGCCACGCCGGCGCCATCGTCTCCGGAGGCAAGGGCACCGCCCAGGACAAGAAGAACGCGCTCGAGGCGGCGGGCATCCCCGTGGGCAAGACCCCGGGCCAGGCCGCCGAAATCATGCGTGACGTACTCGCCAAGGCCAACATCGACTGATCGGTTCCAACCAATCGTGATGAAAGCCGTGATTCGCCAATGGGTGCGGGGAGCCATAGTCGCCCTCGCATCCATGGCCATCTATGCCGTTGCATTAGGCTGCTATACAGCGCTGATGTTATTGGTCGTCTCTATGGAAGAGGGCGGCGACAATCTCACCGTCGGCACAACCTCGCTGACACAGGCCGTTGTGCTTCTGAGTGAGGGATCGGGCTTTAGAACCGATTCGTTCACCCTCACCATTACGCCATTGCTGTTGACCATACTGCTGATATGGCTGATCAATGCACTCATCATGCGAATCAAAGCATACGGGCCGCATGCGTATGTTGCCGGATTGATTGTTTGGCTCGGGTTGAACGAGGCATTCCGGCAATCCGTGCACCTAGGTCTTGTCGATGACCAGTGGCTGGTGTTGCTGAAAGCAGCCATCGTATTCTCGATCGGTTTCCTATGCGCAGCCGTACCGGAATCAGCCAAAATGCGAGCATTCAGGGACTGGACTCGCAAGCAGGTGCCGGCGGACATACGCCACTGCCTGAAAATCGGCGTCGCCTTGGCCGTCGCGATACTGAGCATATATCTGGCAATTGGATTGATTACCGTCATCGTATGGTCGGTACGCAACCATGCCGCTGTCGTATCGTTGTTCGAATTGTCCGGGATGGAAACCGGTTCACGAATTCTCACCACCGTCGCCATGCTGATCTGGCTACCCAATGTCATGCTCTGGGCTGTTTCCTGGCTCTTCGGCGGCGGATTCGCCATCGGTGATTTGGCCAGTTTCACGTTATGGCTCGGCCAATCCAAAGAGCTTCCTGCAATTCCGGTATTCGGTATTCTGCCCGAACCGGTCAGCAGCGAACTATGGCGTACCGTTGCCTTGAACGCGCCTCTCGCCATCGCTGCGCTCGTGGGCCTGCTGGCTGTATTCCTACCGCAAGGATTCGCCTGCAGGCCGTTGAATATACGGAATACGTCCACCCGCGGCCCAGTACTGGTTTCGCTGATCTACTCCGCCGGGGCATTCTGCCTGAGCGCGATGCTGATCTCACTGGCATCCACATTGCTGTTCGCTCTGTCCAATGGATCGCTTGGCGATCATCGTCTTGCTCACATAGGCGTCGACGTCATGGCCTCCACCAGAGTCGTCGGTCATTCGACCGCACTGGGACTTACCGCGGCGTGGCTGCTCGCGCTGATTGGCACAGCGCTCGTTTTTCCGATAATCTGGTTGGTTGAGAGAATCAAGGATTCCCGCACCACCGCCGCGACCTCGAAGACCGCCACCGTTCGTCAGGCGCGGTTCCTAGCGTCACAACCACAAGAATCCAAGGAGGAACAGGATGACAAACACGAACCGACCGATACGTCGAGCACTGGTCTCGGTCTTTCATAAGGAAGGCATCGAAGTACTCGCGGAAGCGTTCGTGAAGGCCGGCACTGAAGTTGTTTCCACTGGTTCGACCGCCAAGAAGCTTGCCGAACTGGGCGTCAAGGTAACCGAGGTGTCCGATGTCACCGGATTCCCCGAATGCCTCGACGGCCGCGTCAAGACGCTGCACCCGTACATTCACGCCGGCATTCTGGCTGATATGACCAACCCCGAGCACGCCAAGCAGCTCGAGGAGTTCGGCATCAAGCCGTTCGACCTGGTGGTCGTCAACCTGTACCCGTTCGCCGACACCGTGCGCTCCGGCGCCAACGAGGCCGATACCATCGAGAAGATCGACATCGGCGGTCCCTCCATGGTGCGCGGCGCGGCCAAGAACCACGCCACCGTGGCCATCGTCACCGACCCGGCCGATTATGCACTGGTCGCCTCCCGCGTGGCCGACGGCACCGGCTTCTCCTTGGACGAGCGCAAGTGGCTTGCCGCCAAGGCCTTCGCGCACACCGCCGCCTATGACGCCACCATCAACGAGTGGACCGCCAAGCACTGGCCCAAGCCGGCCTCTCTGGACGCCGTCGAGGTGGACAAGGACGATCAGGGCACTGAAGTCGATTCCGCCAAGTTCCCGGCCCAGTTCACCCGCACCTGGGATCGTGCGCACACCCTGCGCTACGGCGAGAACTCCCACCAGCAGGCCGCCCTCTACATCGACCCGCTCAACCAGACCGGTTTCGCCCACGCCGAGCAGCTCGGCGGCAAGCCGATGAGCTACAACAACTACGTGGACGCGGACGCCGCCTGGCGCACCGTATGGGATATGGCTCCCGCCATTGCCGTGGCCGTAGTCAAGCACAACAATCCGTGCGGTCTGGCCATCGGCGCGACCGCGGCCGAGGCCCACAAGAAGGCTCACGCCTGCGACCCGATGAGCGCCTACGGCGGTGTGATCGCCTGCAACTCCAAGGTCACCCTTGAGATGGCCGAAAGCGTGCGCCCGATTTTCACCGAAGTCATCGTCGCCCCCGACTATGAGCCGGCCGCGCTCGAACTGCTGCAGACCAAGAAGAAGAACCTGCGCATCCTCGAGGTGGCCGAGCCGCCGAAGGGCCACGAGGCCATCCGCCAGATCGATGGCGGCCTGCTTGTGCAGGACACTGATCTGATCAACGCCGTCGGCGACGATCCGGACGCCTGGAAGCTCGTGGCCGGCGAGGCCGCCGACGCTGACACGCTGAAGGACCTCGTGTTCGCATGGCGTGCAATCCGCTGCGTGAAGTCCAACGCCATCCTGCTGGCCCACGACCAGGCCACGGTTGGCATCGGCATGGGCCAAGTCAACCGCGTGGACTCCTGCCATTTGGCCGTCGAGCGCGCCAACACGCTGGCCGATGGTGCCGATCGCGCCACCGGTGCGGTCGCGGCATCCGATGCGTTCTTCCCGTTCGCCGATGGTGCCCAGGTGCTTATCGACGCGGGCGTCAAGGCCATCGTGCAGCCTGGCGGCTCCATCCGCGATGAGGAGGTCATCGAAGCGGTCAAGAAGGCCGGCGTGACCATGTACCTCACCGGCACCCGCCACTTCTTCCACTGATCGGGACTCTCTGAGGGGAGCAGCTCAGCCAAAACGCACAAAGGTGGGATTCCGCCTGACCCGTCAACGGGTCCAAGCGGAATCCCACCTTTGCTATTCGCCTGCTATTGTGGTCACGTAACCGTTCGACAGAAGGAATCGCAACATGCATAACCATCCCTATGTATCCGAAGCACATGAGGGCAAGCCATGGTTTGAATGGTGCGTACTCGGCGTCGTCGCCGTCATCACACTGCTGGTTGCTTTCGGATATACGATGGCCGCCACGGTCATACTTGCCGTGACGGCCATCATCACCGGGCTTGTTCGCCTGATTCTTCAGGACAGAAGCCCATGGAAAGTGCGCTCAGTGGCGTTCGACTCCTTCATCGGCATCGCCTTGGGAATCGGCCTGCTGATTACCTACTTCAGCTTCTTTGGACTCTTCGGCAACATCTTTTTCCGCTGAATCGCCATCAGACGAGGCGGCCTGATCGAAGAATTCGCCATCGTCGAGCGTGTCCGCGTTTGCATCGGCATCCGTCTGCGGAAGATCGGCGGCAGCCGGCACTTTGGGAGTGGTCATCATCTGCGCGATGATCATGACCAACGCCACCACAGCGGCGGCCAAGACCGGGCTAATCCAGAATACCCACAGCTGCTGCAGCGGATTTTGCGTAAGACCCTCATTCATCGCGGCCAGTGCGATGCCGGTGGAACGGGCGGGATTGAGACCGGCACCGGTAACCGGGTAGCTGATGGCGGTGGCCAGACCATAGGCAAGACCCATGGCAATGACATGACGGTCCGAGGACTCGTCGTGATCACCCAGAGAAGACATGGCGGTGGCAACGACAATCAGAGAGGCAACGACCTCGACGACAATCGCCAGCGTAATCGAGAACGTAATGCCATACTGGGTCAGCAGCGAGTAAGACACGGAGCCGTTTTCGAAACCGTTAACGGCCGGAGTCAGCCACACTTTGGCAGCTACCTGCTCGGATGTGGGCAGCAGCTTGACCACGGCGAAGCCGGCGGCGATGGCACCGATGACCTGAGCGATCACATAGAGGATGCCATCCAGGATTTTCGTCTTGGAAACCAGCACAGAGGCTACGGTGATGGCCGGATTCAGCTGGCCACCGGACACGCGGGAGAAGATGGCGGTGACTGCGGCATATGCCAAGCCGGTAGCCAACGCGAAGAACACGATATTGATGCCATACACGGCCGAACCCCATGTGGAGAAGGCGTAAATGGCAAAGCACAGCAGGAAGCTGCCGGCCAATTCGGCGCACACGCGCAGAGCCAGCGGCTGTTGATTGGTTTCTTCCATGATTGTTCATTCCTTTTCATCTGTCGGAAGACGGGCGAACCCGCACAAACGGTTGCCAGTCTAGCAGCAGTCCTACGTTGCGGTATGATATATAGGTTGGGATTGGCTGGGATTCCAGTCCGCCAACTCTGAAGTATGTATACAAATCGACAGTCTCTGCGATGACAGAATCTGTCCGGCCACGTTGGGAGAACGATGCCAAACGCATATTCCCGCGCTGCGAAAGCGCAAGACGATTCCAATTCCATTCGACTCCAGAAGCTGCTTGCCCAAGCGGGATTCGGTTCCCGCCGCAAGTGCGAGGACATGATCACCGAAGGCCGTGTCGAGGTCGACGGTGAACTGGTCACCGAGCTCGGAACTCGCGTTGACCCTCATAAGCAGCAGGTGCGCGTAGACGGTTCGCGCGTACGCGTCAATCCGAACCACGTCACTCTGGCGCTGAACAAGCCCCGCAAGGTGCTCTCCGCCATGGACGACCCGAAGGGCCGCTACACGCTGCGCGACATCGTGGGCGACAAGTACGAGCGCATCTTCCACATGGGCCGTCTCGACTACGATTCCGAAGGCCTGATCCTCATGACGAACGACGGCGAGCTCTCGCAGCACGTCATGCACCCCAAGTACGAGGTCGAGAAGACCTACGTCGCTACGCTGGAAGGCAAGATCTCCGGCACCGTGTGCCGTCGACTCGTGACCACCGGCGTGCAGCTCGACGACGGCTGGATCAAGCTCGACCACTGCGCGATCATCGACTCCTCGCGTGACCACACGATGGTCAAGGTCGTGCTGCACTCCGGCAAGAACCGCATCGTGCGACGTATCTTCGGCTCAATCGGCTTCCCGGTCAAGCGCTTGGTGCGCACCCAGATCGGCCCGATCAAGCTCGGTGATTTGAAGCCCGGTTCCTACCGCGTGCTGTCCCAGACGGAAGTCCGTTCGCTGTCCAAGGAGGTTGGTCTGTGATTCGCGTTGCCATCGACGGCCCCGCCGGCGTGGGCAAGTCGTCCACGTCCAAGGCGCTGGCCAAGTATTTCGGATACGCTTACCTTGACACGGGCGCGATGTATCGTGCCTGCGCTTGGTGGTGTCTGAAGCAGGACATCGATCTGGACGCCGAAACCGTGGATGAGCGTGTCATCACCGAAGCGGTGGGCGAGTTCTTCACCGGCGACCATTTCGATATCTCCGTGGACCCGGACAACCCCCGCGTATTCGCCGACGACGAGGACATCTCCGAGGCCATTCGTTCCTCCGAAGTCTCCAGCCATGTCTCCAAGGTGTCGAACGTCATCCCGGTGCGCAACGTGCTCATCGCCGCCCAGCGCGCCTACATCGCCCGCGAAGCGTCGGCCGACTCCTTCTCCGGGGGTTTGGGCATCGTGGCCGAGGGCCGCGATATCACCACCGTGGTGTCCCCGGACGCCGAGGTGCGCGTGCTGCTGACCGCCCGTGAGGAGGTCCGTCAGGCCCGTCGCACCGGCCAAGCCGTCAAGGGCGTGGGTGCTGAGGATGTGGCTGCGCGCGACAAGGCCGATTCCAAGGTCACCAGCTTCCTGACCGCCGCCGATGGCGTTACTACCATCGACAATTCCGATTTGGACTTCGCCCACACGCTCGATCTGCTCATCGGTCTGGTCGAGGACGCCATCGAGAACCAGGAGTACGAGCAGTATGCCGCCAATCTCGAAGGCTATGAGCTGGACGAAGGCGATGAGGATCTGATTTCCGGCCGCGGTTTCACGGAAGGCGCGCGCAAGGCCGGCCCCAAGCCGGTGGGTGTGCTGGCTGTTGTAGGCCGTCCGAACGTGGGCAAATCATCCCTGGTCAACCGTATCCTCGGCCGCCGTGCCGCCGTTGTGGAAGACACGCCGGGCGTTACGCGAGACCGTGTGAGCTATGACGCGGAATGGGCCGGCACCGACTTTAAGCTGGTGGACACGGGCGGCTGGGAAGCCGACGTGGAAGGCATTGAATCCGCCATCGCCTCACAGGCACAGGTTGCCGTGACCTTGGCCGATGCTGTGGTATTCGTTGTCGATGGTCAAGTGGGCATGACCACCACCGATGAGCGCATCGTCAAGATGCTGCGTGCCGCCGGCAAGCCGGTCGTGCTGGCCGTCAACAAGATCGACGACCAGGCCAGCGAATACCTTGCCGCCGAATTCTGGAAGCTCGGCCTCGGCGAACCATACTCGATTTCCGCCATGCACGGCAGGGGAGTGGGCGACCTGCTGGACGTCGCGCTCGACAAGCTCAAGCAGGCCGAGAAGACTTCCGGCTACCTCACGCCTTCCGGCCTGCGCCGCGTGGCTCTGGTGGGCCGCCCGAACGTGGGCAAGTCGTCTCTGCTCAATCAGCTGGCGCGCGAAGAACGTGCCGTGGTCAACGATTTGGCCGGCACTACGCGCGACCCCGTCGACGAAATCGTCAACATCGATGGCGAGGACTGGCTGTTCATCGACACGGCCGGCATCAAGCGACGCCAGCACAAGCTCACAGGCGCGGAATATTATTCCTCTCTGCGCACGCAGGCCGCCATCGAGCGCTGTGAATTGGCGCTGATCCTGTTTGATGCTTCGCAGCCGGTATCCGATCAGGATTTGAAGGTCATGTCCACAGCCGTGGATGCGGGCCGTGCGATCGTGCTCGTGTTCAATAAGTGGGATGCGATGGACGAGTTCGACAAGCAGCGTCTCGAACGCCTGTGGAACACCGAATTCGACCGTGTGATGTGGGCCGAGCGTGTGAATCTGTCCGCCAAGACCGGCTGGCACACCAACCGTCTGACGCGAGCCATGGATAAGGCCTTGGAATCCTGGGATCAGCGTATTCCTACAGGCAAGCTCAACGCCTTCCTCGGCAAAATTCAGGCCGCCCACCCGCACCCGTTGCGTGGTGGCAAGCAGCCGCGAATCCTCTTCGCCACGCAGGCATCCACGCGCCCGCCGCGTTTCGTGATCTTCGCCACCGGCTTCCTCGAGCACGGCTACCGCCGCTACATCGAGCGTTCCCTGCGCGAGGAATTCGGCTTCGAAGGCACGCCGATTCAGATCTCCGTGAACATCCGCGAGAAGAAGAAGCGGAAGTGACACGCGCGTAATTTGCCAGATTTCAAATATCTGGTAAATTATCTACTCGGTGCTTTTGCACCATCGGGCCGTAGCGCAGTTTGGTAGCGCACTTGACTGGGGGTCAAGGGGTCGCGGGTTCAAATCCCGCCGGCCCGACCGATTAGCCCCGGAATTCTGCCACTTTTGAGTGGTTGTCTTCCGGGGTTTTTCCGTTTTCAGACAATATGAGACAACATGACGACGGACTTACCTTTGTAAGCCATTCGTAATGAATTATCACCGACAATTCACCGCCTCCGCACCCCCGTCGTATGCGTTTGCCCCAAACAGGGGCTAGACTGGTTCCTATTGATTTGACGAAAGGGACCCGAATTGACAGAAATAAACGATAAGGCCCAACTGGATATCGCCGCCGCTGACGACACCGACGCCGTTACCTCGGACACCCCCGAAGAAACCGTAAACACCCCCGAAGTGGATGAGACTTTCGAGCTTTCGGCCGCCAAGATGCGCGAGCATGGCATGAGCGAAACCGCCATCAACCAGTTCCACCATTTGTATGACGTATGGCGCCATGAAGAAGCCTCCAGCTGGATTCGCGAGGACGACATCGAGCCGCTTGGCCACGTGCCCAGCTTCCACGACGTCTATGAGACCATCAACCACGACAAGGCCGTGGACGCCTTCGCCAAGACCGCATTCCTCAAGCTCAATGGCGGTCTGGGCACCTCCATGGGATTAGACAAGGCCAAGTCGCTGTTGCCGGTGCGTAGGCACAAGGCCAAGCAGATGCGCTTCATCGACATCATCATCGGTCAGGTGCTTACCGCTCGCACACGCCTGAACGTCGAACTGCCGCTGACGTTCATGAACTCCTTCCACACTTCGGCGGACACGATGAAGGTGCTCAAGCATCATCGCAAGTTCAGTCAGCATGACGTGCCGATGGAAATCATCCAGCATCAGGAACCCAAGCTCGTGGCCGCCACCGGCGAACCTGTGAGCTACCCTGCGAACCCGGAGCTGGAATGGTGCCCGCCCGGCCACGGCGACCTGTTCTCCACCATCTGGGAGTCTGGTCTGCTTGACGTATTGGAGGAGCGCGGCTTCAAGTATCTGTTCATCTCCAATTCCGACAATCTCGGTGCGCGCCCCTCGCGTACGTTGGCCCAGCACTTCGAAAACACAGGTGCCCCGTTTATGGCTGAAGTGGCCATCCGCACCAAGGCCGATCGCAAGGGCGGCCATATTGTACGAGACAAGGCCACTGGTCGCCTAATACTGCGTGAAATGAGCCAGGTCCATCCGGACGATAAGGAAGCGGCCCAAGACATCACCAAGCATCCTTACTTCAACACCAACTCAATCTGGGTTCGCATCGACGCTTTGAAAGACAAGCTCGCCGAATGCGATGGTGTGTTGCCGTTGCCGGTGATTCGTAACAAAAAGACCGTGAATCCCACGGACCCGGATTCCGAACAGGTGATTCAGCTGGAAACCGCCATGGGCGCCGCAATCGGTCTGTTCAACGGTTCTATCTGCGTCCAAGTGGATCGTATGCGCTTCCTTCCGGTGAAAACCACCAATGATTTGTTCATTATGCGTTCCGATCGCTTCCACCTGACGGACACGTATGAGATGGAAGACGGCAATTACATCTTCCCGAACGTCGAACTTGATCCGCGATACTACAAGAACATCCGCGATTTCGACGAACGGTTCCCCTACGCCGTGCCATCTTTGGCCGCAGCCAACTCGGTTTCCATTCAGGGCGACTGGACATTCGGACGTGACGTCATGATGTTCGCCGACGCCAAACTGGAAGATAAGGGCGAACCAAGCTATGTTCCGAACGGCGAATACGTTGGCCCGCAAGGCATCGAACCGGACGATTGGGTGTGATTTACAACACGGTCGAACGATAAAAAAGATATTATTTTTGTGAAATGGCGCTCAAGTGCGGAAAAAGCCTCTAAGATAGAGTGAGTGTGGGGAAACTCATACGCACTTATAACGAAACAGTAACTATACGTGAGGACTAATGGCAGAGGGCACAAGCGGACGTCGGCGTTTTTCCGACAAATGGGGCAAGCACGAGCTGGACGTACTGGCTGTGTTGTCATCCGCGTTCCCGCAATGGCTCACATCCCGCCAAATTGCGCAGCGCGTCAAGGCTTACGCCGACTCGTATGGAGAGCTGGCAGATCAGGCCGCCAAGGCCGCGTTCGCCAAGCAGTTCCAGCGTGATCGCGCCAAGCTCGCCGCTATGGGCATCGCCATCGAATCACGGCAGCCTGAGTATTCGTCCAAGTCGGAAGGCCAGGACTTCGCGTCCTACCGTCTGCAGTTGGGCGACGAACCGCGCATCCGTCTGATGTTCGAGCCGGAAGATATGCCGGTGCTTGCCGCCGCCAACTATCTGGCTCGTTCGATGTCGATTTCCTCCGAGCCGGATCAGTCCCAGCTCGCCCAACATGCGTCGCGCACCACGCCGCGTGTGCCGCAGACCCCTATTCCCGGTCTCGGTTTGGATTCGATTGCGCCTGGCTTGGGCACGCAGCCCATTCCGGACTCGCTGGTCAAGGTTATCGATTCGCGTCGCTTTGCCGCCACCGTTGATGTGGACGGCGAACACCTGAACGTGGCCTACACCGATTCCGACGATTTGGCCATGTTTGTGCTGGAGCATCCGGGTGCCACGATTGTCAGCCCGCAGGAGGCTGTGGACGCCTATCATCGCCGCCTGCACGCCGCCAGCCGATTCACTCTGGCTGACGAATCCGCCAGCCCTGTAAGCGCCTCGGTGGTTTCCCCGTCGATTAGTCGCGATGTTCGTGAGCCGGGTGATCCCGAGTCGATCAAGGCCCAGAACAAGAAGAACGGCCCCGCTTTCCAAACGGGCAGCGAGGTGGATCGTCGCCTGCGTCTGATGCTGTTCCTCTCCGCTCACCTGGGTGAGGAATTCTCGATGAGCGAGCTGGCCGAGCGCTTTATCGGCAAACCGAAGAACGACGACGAGCTCAAGAAATTCGTCAACATCATTCATAAGGACATCAACACCCTGACCACCGTTTCCGACGATGGTGAGATGGCTGGCAGCCAGTTCTTCGATATCGACTGGCCGCTGCTGGATGCCGAGGGTATTGTTTCCGCCACCAATTCGTTGGGCCTTGAACGTCTTGCCGGCATTTCGCCGCAATACCTCAGCATGCTCACCGCCTCGGTCAGCTACTTGGCGCATTCGCCGTTACTGCCGGACAAGCAGCGTGGGCAGGCCGAATCCCTGTATGAGCGTTTGCGCCGCCATGTCAGCCCGGGCCAGACCCCGTGGCTGAGCCTGACCGGCTATGAGCTGGAGCCCCGAAGCTTCTCCATCGTCAAGCGCGCGATCAACACCGATTCGCTGTTGGACATGGAGTACTCCGACGGTACCGGTAGTACCCGTCGCAAGCTGGTGGCCCCCGCCAAGATTTTCATCGACGAAGGCGTGTATTATGCCGCCGTCTACACGGATGTCGGTTCCGCCGCCCCTAAGGACAAGAAGGCCTACGTCTCCAAAGACAAGACCATCGACAAGGCGAACGGCAAGCCGCGCATCTGGCAGGTGCTGCGCTTGGCCCGTATCGAAAAGGCGGAACTGGTCAAGCCCACCAAGCAGATCAACATCCCGAACATGCCGGTGAGCGAACTGCGCAAGTGGAGTTTCGACAACGGTACCGACGCGGTGTTCATCACCGATCAGCGCGATCTGGCATTCATCAAGACATTGCCGGGCGCTACCGTCGAACAATGCGGTGCCGGTGAAAAGGTGCATCTGACCGTTTCCTCCGACTCCTGGTTCGTGGCCTTCTGCATCGCACACGCGCGTCATATCACGGCGGTCGCCCCGGAAACGTTGCGCACCATGATCGTGGCACGCGCCGAACGCGAACTGAGCATCAGCGAGAACAAGTAAGGAGCCTTTCATGCCTTGGTGGATATGGCTGATTCTGGCCCTGTTCATGCTGGCCATGATTGTTGCCGGACTCATCTATGCAGCCCTTCATGGAATCCGTGCCTTGAAAGACATGTCCGACATCGGCGGCCAGCTCGGTGAACGCGTGGCCGCGATGGGGGAGTCTGGCACCTCTGCCGACACCAGCGAGCCGCCTCTGTTCACTCAGCCGCTCAGCGTGGCACAGAATCGTTATGCCGAGGCCCATGCGGACGTGATTCGCAGCAAGGCCGCCAAGCGCGAACGCCACACCCAGGCATGGGCCCGCTGGAAGCGATTCAACAACTAACGGAAAGCAGCAATGGCACGTCACCAACACCATAAGGGCAATGCCGATTCCCAGACGCTGAGCCCTTCGCAGCGGTACGCATCATTCCAAAAAGTCCAGCGCCATCGGGCGTCCGCAGCAGCGCGATTCGCCGAATCCCTGCCCTTCGAACTGGACGACTTCCAGACCGAAGCCAATGACGCGCTCGAAGCCGGCAGCAACGTACTGGTCGCGGCCCCAACCGGTGCCGGCAAAACCGTAGTGGCGGATTTTGCCATTTATCTCGCCCAGGAACGCAACGTCAAAGCCTTCTATACCACACCGATCAAAGCGCTGAGCAATCAGAAATACCATGATCTGGTCGACGTGTACGGCCCGGACAAGGTAGGCCTGCTCACCGGCGACACCTCGATCAACTCCGAGGCGGACATCGTGGTCATGACCACCGAAGTGCTGCGCAACATGCTCTACGAGCGTTCCACCACGCTGAACGCACTGCGCTACGTGATTCTCGACGAAGTGCACTATCTGGCCGACCGGTTCCGCGGGCCCGTGTGGGAGGAAGTCATCATCCACCTGCCCAAGACGGTCAAGATCGTCGGCCTGTCCGCTACCGTGTCCAACGTGGAGGATTTCTCCAACTGGATTGCCTCGGTGCGAGGCGACACCAAACTGGTGATCAGCGAACACCGCCCCGTGCCTTTGGAACAGCACGTCATCGTGCAGGCGGACGAACACACCGAGCCTGAGGTGCTGGATCTCTATCGCCGCGACGGCAACGGCGAGCAGACCACCAAGCTCAACGCCGAACTCATCAACCGGCTCGACCAGTTGGACCGCAAGGCCGCACGCCGGCGCGGCGAGGAACGCCCCGATAAGCGCAAGGGCTTCGGCAGAGGCCGCGGCGGCAAAGGCGCCAAGGGCCATGCCCCGAAAGCGGAACGCCACACCCCGCGCCGCTGGGCCGTGGTGGACGAGCTTAACTTTCTGGGAATGTTGCCCGGCATCTACTTCATCTTCTCGCGCAACGGTTGTGACCAGGCCGTGGAACAGTGTATCAACGCTGGACTGGAGCTCACCACCGATGAGGAAGTGACCAAGATTCGCCGCATCGTGGATGAGATGGTGGAGGGGCAACTCACTCAGGAAGACCTGAAAGCCCTGCAGTTCTCCAAGTTCCGCTTTGCGTTGGAAGAAGGCTTCGCTTCGCATCATGCCGGCATGATTGCCCTGTTCCGCCAGATAGTCGAACGATTGTTCGAAGAAGGTCTGGTCAAAATGGTGTTCGCCACGGAAACACTGGCCTTGGGCATCAATATGCCGGCCCGCTGCGTGGTGGTAGAGAAACTCGAGAAGTTCGACGGTACCGGTCATGTGGGCCTGACGCCCGGCGAATTCACGCAGCTCACCGGTCGTGCCGGTCGGCGCGGCATCGACACCATCGGCCACGCCATCGTGGTTGACCATCACGGTTTTGTGCCCGCCACGGCCGCCGCGCTGTCATCCAAGCGTGTCTACCCGCTGCACTCGAGCTTCCGACCCACGTTCAACATGGCCGTGAACCTGCTCAACTCCAGCGACTACGAGACCGCGCACGTTACCCTGGACCAGTCGTTTGCCCAGTGGGAGGCCAACGAATCGGCCTGGCAGCTGGAATCGCAGATCAACACACTGAAGAACGCGCTGGCCGGATACGAACAGGCGTTCGCATGCGAACACGGCGACTTCAAACAGTTCATGACCCTGCGTATGGAGCTGAGCGACATCGAAAAGGAAGGCCGCCGCAAACTGAAGCACGAAGTGTTCCTGACCGATCAGGAGCGTTCACGCGCCTTCCAGAACCTTGACCAGCGCATTCGCGATTTGCGCAAGGCGGAGCACGAGCATCCATGCCGCAACTGCCCGGACCTCCAGCAACACCTCAAGTGGGGCCACCGCTGGGCCCGCGAGACCCGCGAACTGCAGCGCGTCACCGATCGCTACGACTCCCGTACCGGGTCCGTGGCCCGTCAGTTCGATCGCATCTGCGATATTCTCACCGGGCTTGGTTACCTCGAACGTCATGTCAATGCGGCCGGCCACATTGACATGACGTTGACCGAAAAAGGCTCGCTGCTGCGCCGCATCTACAGTGAACATGACCTGGAACTGTGCGAGGCGCTGCTCGCCGGCACGTTCGACAAGCTCGACGCCAACGGACTGGCCGCTGTGCTCTCTTCACTGGTATACGAGGCCAGACGCGGGGGAGACGGCGAACCGAGGCACTACCCGGGCGGCATCTCCGGGCCCATCGCCATCGCTTCGTCCAAGCTCAAGGGCATTTGTGAAGACATCGATATCCTGTGCGAGGATCACGGTCTGGACGAGATGCAGCGGCCGGATTTCGGCATTCTCGACATCATGTATGAATGGGCGGATGGCGGTTCGCTGGGATCGTGCCTGTACGGCACCGACATGACCGGCGGCGACTTCGTGCGCACTGCCAAACGACTGGCTGACGTGCTGCAGCAGATTGCTGTCGCCCAGCCGCTGCCGTTCGACGGGGGAGAGCGGCTGGCAGGCCTCGCCCACGAAGCGGCCGACCGGGTCAATCGTGGCGTGGTGGCCTACTCCGGCGTGGACTGACGGGGCTGTTTGACGGGAGTTTGTCAGCCGACGTCGGAAGCTTGGAATAGCGGCCAAGTCCGAACTGTTGCGTAAATTAGTAGGGTTAAAGATCTTTCAAGGAGGATGCCGATATGGCAGAACGTAGCCTCAGGGGCATGAGCATCGGAGCGAAATCGCTGGAGTCCGACGACAACGTCGATTTCGCCGCGCGAAACGATGTGGCGTATGTATGCCCGAAGGGCCACCGCACCATCCTGCCGTTTGCCGAGGGTGCCGAAATCCCGGACGAGTGGGAGTGCCGTTGTGGTTCCGTGGCCCACCGTGAGGGCGACGCCGACCGTGAGGGCGACGAAATCAGCAAACCCACCCGCACCCACTGGGACATGCTGCTGGAACGCCGTAGCGAAGAGGAACTGGCCACCCTGCTCGAAAAGCGCCTGCAAATGCACCGTGACGGTTGGATTCCCGACTACGAGTGATCTCCTACTGAACAACACGTGAACTTGATGCCCAGTCATCCCGACTGGGCATAATCATTGTTGGAACAAGTCGCATTGTTTGACGACCATTCAAAGCAGTCGACATGAACAAAGGGGAGTGGAATCTCAATGGCACAGCATCCGATGAAAGTGGTCCTGTTGGATCTCGACGGCACGCTTACCAAGTCCGACGGCGGCATTATCGGCTCCGTCATCAAGACCTTCGAAGAGATCGGTCGACCGGTTCCGGACGCCGCCGAACTGCGACGCTTCATCGGACCGGCGATTATTGAATCTCTGCGTCGCAATCATGTGCCTGCGGAAGATCTGGATCGGGCCGTGGACATCTACCGCAGCTACTACGGAGACCGTGCCGTGTTCGACGATCCGAACGAGCCCGGCAACAAGGTGCCCGGACGACTGGTGAACGTCGTATTCCCAGGCATCCGTGAACAGCTGCTCAAACTGCATGCCGACGGTTACTACCTGGCACTGGCCAGCTGCAAGCCCGAATACCAGTGCATGCCTATCTGCGACCATTTCCACCTGACCGAACTGTTGGACGGCATCTATGGTGCTTCCAAAGACAATTCCCGTCTGGACAAAGATCAGGTGATTCGGTACTGCTTCGACAAAATCGGTTTTGATGCTGCAGCGGGGGACAGGGCCGTGATGATCGGCGACCGCTACACCGACATTGACGGCGCCCACGCCTGCAATTTGGACGCCATCGGCTGCCGCTGGGGCTACGCTCCGGCCGGTGAGATGGAGGAACACGGCGCGTACGAGATCCTCGAGAAGCCCGAGCAGATCGAAGAAGCCGTAAACCGTTATTTCCAAACGCACTGAAACACAACGGCGAGGACTTCTTCATGATGGGATGCGATGGAGCCTGCGCCGCGGGCTTCGACCTGGTTTTCATCGGTTTGCCATTGCTGTCGCTGTATGAGATTCCCATGCTGATATGGTTCATTTGGCGAGCATTCCACTGGAAACGAGATGACAAGGATTGGCTGAAAGGCACGGCGATTCTTGCAATTGCGGTGGTCGCTCCGGTGCTCCTTTGGCTGTCGGCCTGGTATGCTCCGGTGCTCCTTTGGCTGTCGGCCTTGGTATGCGTGGACTAGTTGATACAGGCGACCGAATCCTTGTCAAGGATAACTAATCTGACATAACGTACATTATCGGCTAACTATTCGGGAGTCTTGGAAACGGCTTGATTCCAACGGTCTCCATTTCGCACAGGTAACTGTGGATGCCTCTGGGTGGCCCGTTGTGGCTACGCATTTGGCTACGCATTTCACATGACGGGAGATCAATAATGGCAATGAACGGCGGCGGCTCGACATACAAGAGCGCCGATGGAATCTGGCATGCCGCGATAGACATAGAGCCCGACAGGGCCACCGGGCGCAGGCGGCGGCTCACGGCCCAAGGCAAGACCAAGGCGGTGGCGAACGCGAGGCTCAGGATGAAGCTGGACGCATACGTGCGCAAGGGCTTCACGCCGAACTCGCCGTCGCCGCGCCTCATGGACTGGCTGGAGACTTGGTACCACGAGCGGGCCGAGGCCAACCTGCGTCCGAACAGCAGGCGGAGCTACGAGAACGCCATCGTGCGGCTGAACAAGATAGCCGGCGCAAGGCGCATCAACTCGCTGGGTCACAAGGACATGGCAGCCATTCAGGACGGCCTGAAGTGCTACAGCCCGAAGACGGCCACGCTCACTTGGTCCGTCCTGAAGAACGCGCTTGAGGCCGCGCGTGACGAAAACCCCATACAGAGGAACCCAGCCAAGATGGTCCGCACGGTGTCGGGCAGGCGCAAGCCGATGAAGGTCCTGTCCCCCGAGCAGGCCGCCGAGCTGATAAAGGCGGAACCCGACCCGATGTGGCGTCTCAACTGGCTGCTCGCCTTCACCACCGGGCTGAGGCAGGGCGAACGGCTCGGACTGACGATGGACGAGCTGACGACGCTGAACGGCAGGCGCGCCTTGGTGATCGACCACCAGTTGCAGCGAATCCCGGACTCTAGGAAGGCGGACTGGCCTCTGGGCGAGGACGTGACCAGTCTGGGCAATGGCTTCTGGCTGTGTCCGCCCAAGACGGACAGCGGCGAGAGAATCGTGGTCTTGGACGACGTGATGTGCGGGGCGCTGGACGAATGGCTCGCCATACGCAAGAAAAAAGGCGTGGACTCCCCCATGCTGTTCGTCACCGGCCGTGGCACGCCCATCGACAGGCGAATCGAGTACTTCCACTGGGACAAGGCACTGCTGCGAATCGGCATCGTGAACGGCGAGGACGGCGTCAGGCTCAGGCCGCACTCCGCGAGGCACACGGCGGACACGCTCTTCGCCAACGCCGGCGTGCCGGAGAGCGCCCGGCTCGCGCTGATGGGCCACAGCGACGCCGCGATGGACAACGTGTACCTGCACGCGGACACCGAGGCGTTGCTGAAGGCCAGCGAGGGCGCGACCGGTGCGCTGAGGCTGACCGATTAGTCCTTATATAAAGGACCGACCCGTAGGTCAACGGGTCGGTCCCTTTTGTGTATCGCCTATCCCCCAGTCACTTCGGCGTCGGCGGGTCAACCGGCAGGTTCGCCACCCACTCGTCCAGATCGGTGCGGCGGATGCGCATGGTCGTGGAGCCCGCGTAGCAGGCGGGCATGTCACCGTTGAGCACGGCGGCCCTCACCACCCTCGCGGGTATGCCGGAGAGCGCCCCGGCCTCGGGCACGGTCAGGGTCAGTTTGTCGCGCAACGGCGGCTCCTCGATATGGCTTGTCATGCCTTAGCCTGTGCAAGCCAAGGCATCCGTCAGAAGTAACCTGTCTCCAGAGCTGACTCTTCAGAGAGGCTGTCGTTGGCTACTTGGTCCAGTATGTGCTGGATGAACCTCTCGAAGATGTCCGTTGCATAGGGGTGGCTTTTGGCGTGCCTTCCCGGTCGTCTCTTCGGTCCTCTGACGGTCCCGCCGACCAACACCCCCAGCAGACCCCACAGCGGCACCAGCCAGTCGGGCAGCCGCTCCACCGGACCGGGGTCGCCGCCCGAAGGCGCATCCGTGCGCTCGCCGGTGACGAGGAGCCTCTGCGTGGTCACCCCGTATGGCGTGCAGGTGTAGAGGGTCACGAGGTCCCGTCCCTTCTCGACGGCGAGCGGCTTCACGTCGTCCGGCCCGTTGACCCTGATGTCCGTCACCTTGTAACGCAGCCGCTCCCCCTGCACGTCGATCTCGAACAGGTCGCCTTTCTTGGCGAGCCCGAGGTTCGTGAACATCAGCCTGTCCGCCAGACCCCGGTGGGCCGCGACGACCGCGTGCGTGGATTCGTCCCCCACCGGCAGCGACGTCCCGTAGAGGTGCCCCGCCGACTTCTCCAGCGTGGCGGCGTCCGTGCCGTGGCGCACCGGCAGGCTGATGTGCAGCCTCGGATAGCGGACCGCCCCCATTGTGCCCCTGCCGTCCGCGTCGAGCAGCCCACGGTACTCCTTTGTCTCCCCCGCTGTACAGGTCCCCGAGAAGGTGTCCGCGACCCCGGTGAACAACCGGTTCCGTGATTTGCAGAACCAGCTTGCCTTGGCTTACGAGGGCAATGACGACGATTGGACGAAGAAGCTCGGTCTTACGACGGACATCGACACCGTGTTCCGCAACGCGCAGAAGGCATATGGCGCGTGGTCGAAGCTCGATCCGGAGGAGCGCACCACCAAGAATCTGATGGATCGGCTGGACTTCGATTTCTTCAAGGTCCTCGACCAGGTGACCGTAGCCCGCAGCCGCAGACACGTCAAACGTGTATTACGACATGAACGCGATCGGCAACTTCCCCGAACGCATGAAGCCCCAGACATACGGCCGAAACTATCCACCCGACCGGAATCAGTTTCCTACGACCAAATCTATGATGAGTTGGAAAAGTTGAAGCTGGCCCTGTACACGCCATCCGAATTCTCCAGCCGTCAAAGACTGCCAAATACTTCGATATGGACGAGATCGAGGGGTTGACCACGCGCGGTCGCGAGACTGGCGTTCGCAAGCTCATGGCCACCAATCTTCTGAAGCGTTTCGAGAGCAGCGTGCACTCCTTCCGCGTCACGTTGAAGCGGGTCTACGGGTACATGGATGACACCGTGAAGGTGATCGACAAATACGAGCAGCATCGGGCCGAGCATAAGAGTTTGGGCATGTTCGACCGTATCGACGCCGACGTGTTCGACGAGGGGTTCGACCTCGACCGGGACGATGCGGAGGAGATCGAGTTCACCACCCAGGGCAAGACCCAGTTCGCTCTCTCGGATATGGACTGGAAGAGCTGGCGCTCCTATATCCAAGCCGACATGCGGGTCATCGAAGGGCTACTCGCCATGATCCGGGACATCGACCCCGAGCATGACGCCAAGCTCCAACGCCTGTACCAAACCATCAGGGACAAGCAGGAGCGTCCGATCAACGAGGGCAACCGTAGGATCCTCGTGTTCACCGCGTTCGCCGATACCGCCGACTATCTGTACGAGCATGTCAGCGAATACGCCCAGCCCCTCGGCCTTGAGACGGCGGAGGTGACCGGCTCCCGGCCCGGACGGTGCACAGTCAAAAAGGTCGGCGGCGACATGGGCGACATCCTCGCCTGTTTCAGCCCCGAATCCAAGGAACGCGGCGTCACCGACCCTGGATTAAGTGATTGCGACATCGACATCCTGATCGCCACGGATTGCATCAGCGAGGGCCAGAACCTTCAGGACTGTGACATGATGGTCAACTACGACATCCACTGGAATCCCGTGCGCATCGTGCAGCGCTTCGGCCGCGTGGACCGCATCGGCTCCACGAACCAGCGCATCCAACTGGTCAACTACTGGCCCGACATGGACCTCGACAAGTACCTTCGTCTCAAGGACCGTGTGGAGGCCCGCATGCGCCTGACGGTCATGACCTCCACGGGCGATGACGACTACATCAACGAGAATGAGCACGGCGACCTTGCCTACCGCGAGAAGCAGCTCAAACAGATGCAGACCGAGATCCCCGACCTGGAGGATGTGGAAGGCGGCATCAGCATCACCGACCTCGGCCTCAACGAATTCCGCATGGACCTGGTCGAATACCACAAGAAGAATCCCGACATCAAGCACGTGCCCACCGGCATCAACGCCATCGTGCAGGGAACGGATCCCGGCATCCTGTTCGTATTGAGGAACGTGAACAACGCCGTCAACATCGGCGGCAAAAACCAGATTCACCCCTACTACCTCGTGTACGTGAGAGACGACGGGCAGGTGGAGTACGGGCATCTGGAGCCCAAGGCGTGCCTCAACCTGATGCGCTCCCTGTGCAAGGGCAGAAGCGAATACGATCCGAAGCTGTGCGCCGCGTACAACAAGGCCACGCGCAACGGCAAGGACATGCGCCACGCCTCCGCAATGCTGGAGGCGGCAGTGGGCAGCATCGTCCAGCAGGACGAGCGGTCGGCGGTGGACAGCCTTTTCGGCAACGGGCTGAGCACCTTCCTCGACCCCGGCGTGCAGGGATTGGACGACTTCGAGCTCGTCTGCTTCCTCGTGGTCCAAGGCAAGGAGGCGTAAACCGTGCCCGCAAGCCTCACCGCAACCATGCTCGGATTGCCCAGCATCACCGCCGTACCCGCCAACAAGGGCCGATTGCCCAAGGAGGCGTTCTACCAAGGGCTCGAAATCACCGTCCGGTTGAAGCGCCAGTTCATCGACGACATCGAATCCCTGACCATGCTCGCCCTGATCCGCTCCAAGGAAACCGGCATCCCCGACGGCAAGCATGTACGCGAAATCAGCGTGATCGAAGTGAAACTCAAAGGCGAGCGACTGCCCGCCGCCGTGCTGGAGCAATTCGCCCGCTTCCGCGACGACATGACCCACCACGCCGTCAAAGTGCTGTACGTCATCCCCGACGGAACCGGCTACAAGACCGCCGTGTTCCGCAATGCCAACGTCAACGAGGGAATCCATGAGGGGCGACTGTACGTCAGCGAGCCACATTCCCTGAACAAGTCCGGGATCCGGATCGCCGGAACCGATCTGGAACAGGTCTGGGACTCCCTGTGCTCGCAAACCGCGCTGAATGACGAAACACCTAAGAATGTCGACCAACGAATCGCCATCCGAGAGAGGATAATGAAACTCAGCGCCGAACAACAACGCCTGAAAACAGCCCACGCCAAGGCCAGACAAATCGGCAGACGCAACGAACTGTGGAATCAGCTTAGGAAAGTTGCGGATGAACTTGACAGGTTGAAAAGGCGTGAAATAAGCGGTGCGCTCAAGAATGGTTGAACACACCGCTTCGTCAGCGATAGAAGGAATCAGCTGATCTTGTAGGTTGTCTTCGGATGCTCCTTGCCGTACTTTGAGGTAACGAAACGCCCCGAAATGGCAGACTTGTAGTGTCCTTTGGAAGTCTTAGACCCTTTGGCCATCGCAATCACCTCCTCTCAGTCAACAGTGTATGATAATTTCTGGTTTAACACAAAAGATGGAGGATTCTAATGGACTTAGTGCAAGCTGATTTCGTTGGTAATGCAAGGGTCTACTCCGATGAAAGTTCCAATCGTGAATTTGAGAGATTTTTCGGTTTTCCCCCTCAGCTAATACGAGATGCGGTTCGAATGGCGCTTCGCAGCTATATGGAGTCGGATGATATCCACACGCAGCTAAGCGGCCCCGGCTCAAATCTGTATCACACGTTAGTGGAGCAGGTGCGCGCTGCGTTGGATGAGAATGATGCTTGGACGGCAAACCGTTCCGTTGACAATCACACCGCGCCTCGCGCTTATCGTCGTGATGGACTTGGTCTTACCTTTGCTCAGGGAACCAATTCCACGGGAAATATTCGTGAGGAACTCCATTTGAAGAAGCGGGTCGGTTCCGTGACGATTGTGGAGTTGCAGAGAGCGGGCGGTACTCAGCAAGTGGAATTGGCCTTTGACGATGTCGAGAAAGAGATACTGGCTCGTCCGCAGACGTTATGGTTTTTGGTATATTGCCGCGATGGCAATACGGTCCATCTTGAAGTGTCGTTGCCATCCGGTGCGACTGATGACGGTAAGATTACTGGGTGGGATAAACGTATCGTGCTTGGCGATGTCAGCATGACCGACGTTGCTGTGGAGGAACGTACCGATGAGCGTGGTGAAGACGGTGAGGTTGGAGTCTCCATTTCAGCACGCTGATGAGGTGCAGCCGACTCTGAGTCCTGATCGTATCCGCTGTGCTCGCGAAACCGCGGGATTGAGCAAGGTCCAACTCGCTGAATCTCTTGGTGTCACCACGCGCACCATAGCCAATTATGAGGAGGATGGTGCTCCCTCTTCCAAAGGATATGCTTTGGCTGAGGTCTTGGGAGTGAGACCGTCGTTCTTCTCGGTGCTGCCCGATGAACCACCCATAGAAGATCTGTCTTCCGAGCAAGTCTGGTTCCGTTCGTTGCGCAAATCGACTGTGAAGCAACGCAAATCCGCAGTGGGGCATGGGCGCAACGCCTTGCTGTTCTTCCGTTGGATTACGGATCATTTCAAACTGCCTGAAGATGATTTGCCGATTGAGGATGGCATCTCGGCGACGCCTGTGGAATGTGCGATGGTGTTGCGTGGTGATTGGGGGTTTGGCGAAAACCCTTTGCCGAGTTTGTTGAGTCTGGCGGAGTCCCATGGCATTCGAGTGTTCAGCATGCCGGATGTGGGCAGAGAAGTGGATGCATTCAGCTTTGTCTTTGACAATGTCCCTTATATCGCAGTCGACATGTCCAAGACTCCCGAACGTAGACGCTTCGATATCGCTCATGAGATAGGCCATCTTGTCATGCACGCCACTTCGCTGACCGAATCGGAGCGAAGGCTCCGTGATGTGGAGAAAGAGGCGCATGAATTCGCTGCGAATCTGCTGATGCCAGAGCGTCGTTTTAAGTCGGTTGTTCCTGCGCATGCTTCGTTGGATCAGATTCTCAGTGCTAAGCGTTATTTTGGGGTTGCGGCTATGGCTGTAGCTTATCGTGCCCATGCTTTAGGCCGTCTCACCGATTGGGAGTATCGCTCAGTGTGCTCGGCACTCAGCGCCCGTGGCTATCGTTCCGGCGAGCCCAAAGGCATCAAGCCTGAAACGTCACAAGTATTCGAATTCATTGTCCGGTCAAACAGAGACAAGGGCATCTCCACGAACACCATTGCCGAAGAGACAGGCCTCTCTTCCAAAGAACTGCATGGATTGTCATTTGGCAATCTCATGGCGGTAACCGGTGGCAATAATTCGGTGTCTGTTGATGGTAATGAATTCGCTCGCCCTCAATTGAAGCTTCATGTCAACAAGCGGATGACAAACTAGCCAAGGAGAACAGCAATGAGCGACATCCAACACATCGGCGGCCGCACGCCCGACCTCACCGAGGAGAACGTGGACAAGCTCGTCGCATTGTTCCCCGACGTGCTCACCGAAGTCACCGACCAGCAGACCGGCAAAGCCGAAAGCGGCGATTACGATGACGATGGCGGTCAGCTAGTTGTCAATCCCGAAAGCAACGGCCGCTTTCATTCCGACTGGTGCTCAATGATTTACCCGCGTTTGCTGCTGGCCAGGGATCTACTCGCCAGTGATGGCGTAATCTTTATTAGCATCGATGAAAATGAGTCTGCGAACCTCAAGAAAATATGCGATGAAGTTTTCGGCAATGAGTGCTTTGTGAACAAAGTTATCTGGAGATCTTCTGATAACAGCAATAACGATGCAAAGCAATTCTCTAATGACTACAACGATATATTAATCTACTCAAAGAAACCTGGTTGGCAGCCTAATCGTCTTCAGGATCCTGAGAAGCGTAGGCATTTTAAAAATCCTGACAACGATCCTCGTGGTGCTTGGTTTGATGGTGATCCTCTTAACTCGCCTAATTATCGGGAAAATCTTCGATATGAAATTGTGGCACCCAATGGCAATATTATTAAGCCTCCGGCAAATGGATGGCGTTGGAGCAAAGAGACTCTTGATCAGAAAATGAAGAGCGGAGAAATATACTTCAACGAGAAGCAAACTAATATCAAAAGGCGTACATATCTCCAGGACAACCCGGAGCAGTTCATCGCCAAGGTGAGCCGGCTTATCATCGAGCAGAAGGCTGCGATGATCGTGGACCACATCAGCTACGACCGGATCCAAGGCGAATACGATTCCACCATCTTCGCAAACGCGGGTGGGCGCGACGAAACCGACGCCATCCGGGTCAGCAAATGCGTGCAGGACTGGGTGTTCCCCGACGGCGACCCCAAAAAGGGCGTGGAAGCGCAATTCACCCGAGGGCTCGAAGCCGCTTCCGAAGTCGCCATCTACGCCAAGCTGCCGCGCGGCTTCCAAATCCCCACCCCGGTCGGCAACTACGCTCCCGACTGGGCCGTCGCCTTCCGCGAGGACAGCGGGTTGAAGCATATCTTCTTCATCGCAGAAACCAAAGGCACTATGAGCAGCCTGAACTGCGCGGCATTGAGGACAGCAAAATCAGATGCGCGGAGCGTCTTTTTAACGAACTGCAACTTGCCGGTGATGTCCATTACGAACAAGCTGACACCTACGAGAAACTTATGGAACGGGTAAGGTCACTTTAATGACAGAATCTAAAACGGAAATAGACAAACACAACGTCGAAGATAAGCGACAATACCTTGCGTTTCTTCAAGGAGCCATAGAACGCATGGCACGTAATTCAGCGTCCTTGAAGCAGTGGATCATTCCTGTGTTGGCATTGTGCTTTGGCGCAGCCATGACCTCGAAGAGCGTATTGCTTGGAGTGGCAGGCATTGCGGCCATCTTTATATTCTGGATGCTGGATGCCTACTATCTGATGCTGGAAAGAAGTTACAGGAAGACCTTTGAAAAAGCGGTTAATGACGAGAAGGACCTCTATGATATGAGGCCCGAAGAGACTGAACGTGGATTCTTGAAGTGGGTATGCTGTCTTAAAGCTGCTGCGACGGCACCGGTGTATGTCGGGCTGCTGCTCCTTGGTGTCATTGTTATAGTCTGCGCGTAGAAAGGAAGTTCATGGCACACAAGACTTTCATCTCATATAAATACAGCGAGTCTCGTTTTTATCGTGATCAGATACTTGATGCTCTGGGAGATGACGCCGTCTTCTATAAGGGAGAAACATCCGATTCGCCCAATCTCACTGACACGACTACTGAGAACATTAAGAATCACCTCAAGCAGATGATTTATGACACTACGGTGACAATCATTGTTCTTTCGCCCAACATGCTTCAGAGCAATTGGATCGATTGGGAAATCAGCTATTCTCTCAAAAACATCTCACGGGATGGTCGTACATCGCACACAGATGGCTTACTTGGGGTTATCCCACCATTCTATGGAAACTACTCGTGGTTTATCTCGGAAATCAACCATCCGGACGGCCATGTAACAGTGAGCTACAACGAAGAGCTGACCTTCCCAATTATGAAGGCAAACAGGGGAAATCAGAAACCTAAAGTGTATGCTTGCCCGGATTGCCAATCCATAGATAAGCTCTCAGGATCCTACCTATCCTATGTGAAGATGGAAGACTTCGTTAATAATCCATCTCGTTATATTGACAATGCTTACGACAAGAGTCTAAACGCTGACAACAATTACGACCTCACAAAACTGCTTTGACTGCGCGACTTGTGAATAAGGGTTCATCGGCGTTATTCTGCTCACGAAGGAACTTTGTTATCGTCGGGTCGGTCAGACACGATTCAGACACGATGACTGCCGTGCCCAGCCGTCGGTGCGGATGCCAACCGTTTTCGCGGTGCTTTGGAAATGGCTTGATTCCAGCCATTTTGGGGTGTTGTGAAAGCTGTCGCATTCCATCGTTTTAGGTTTGGAGCGGTCAAGGGGTCGCGGGTTCAAATCCCGCCGGCCCGACCAGAAAGCCCGGAATTCCAATGAATTCCGGGCTTCTTCATTTCCGGAAACCTCTGATTTTATCGTGTCTAGACACGATTTTTGGGTGTTTCCAGACACGATTCAGACACGATTGAGGCACGACACGCCTCAAATTCCAACGTTTTCAGGCTCTTGCACTGCGGGCTTCCGATAACACCGAAAAAGTGACTTACAATTCCTTCACAGAATCTCAGGTCAATATGCCTCATCGCCGTTCCCCTCGTTCGCGCAGCAGGGGCACGAGCCGACTGAGGCTTACACGCCCGTTCGGGTCGGTCTGGAGCTTGCCTTTGTGGATCCAGCCGCGGATGGTGCTGGCGGGCAGGCGGATGCCGGCCTTGGCGCATTCGCGGCTGGGTTGGGCGGGAGTGCCCGTGACCTCGGTTTCGGCGAGTCGTTCGAGCAGCGCGTCGGCCACGTGCCATCTGCCGATTGTTTTGCTTCAATGTTTGTTCGACAGGTTCGGCAGTGTTTTTCCGTAGTGTGGGCTGATGGTTTTCCCCGGTGTCGTCATCGTTTCCCGGTGATGTGATAGGCATCGGTGCCGCCGCCTGTATATTCCCGAGTTGCCAATCGGTTTTGATTCGGCCGGTTGCCGCCGGCCGGCGCTCGGGAAGGAAAGGAACATGGCGATACCGATGCCCATTGTGCAAGATATCAGGAGACTCGACCGGCAGGGAATGTCGCGCGCGCAGATAGCGCGGCGTCTTCACGTGGATCGCGGGACGGTCGCGAAGTACGCGGATATGGAGGATTGCTCGCCCAAGCCGAAGGCGGATCGCAGGTACGGGTCGAAGATCGACCCGTACGCGCATCTGGTGGACGAGTGGCTGGAGGCGGATCGGATGCTGCCCAGGAAGCAGCGGCACACGATCAGGCGCGTGCACGACCGTCTGCTGGCGGAGACGGATTACGACGGCGAGTATTCGACCACGATGCGTTACGTGCACCGGTGGCGCGAGGCGAACCGCGGCGTGCCGGATCGCGAGGGGTACGTTGTATTTCGTCAAGTCGGTGTTTCGTGTTTAGTCATGTATTTTTTTCGGGTTTAGGCAGTTGCATGCATTTTCCTTATTTTTCCGGTTGCGCGGAGGTGTT